>Ga0325411_1001170_pt1 | contig 28902 bp, 8 predicted proteins | sample PopdelMetagenome_13_FD_206181 | JGI IMG/M metagenome (GOLD analysis project Ga0325411, IMG submission 206181) | Populus deltoides microbial communities from Bellville, Georgia, United States - Xylem-PdIQD-R4 | ecosystem: Host-associated > Plants > Phyllosphere > Stem > Wood/Secondary xylem...
AAGTAACATTTTAGTTTTAAATTGTCAATTTTGAACTTTAAGGAACTCTCCTAGTAAACAACTATGTGCGTATTTGGTATTCTTGTCTTTTTTAAAGCACAACTAGTTTTTATCTATTATTTTCTTTCAATTTCTTTTTCTTTTTTTTTAATCTAAATAAGTATTTGATTAAAGACTATTTTGCTTTGAAAGTAAAGAACTTTATCATTTAAAAAAATTATCTAAATAGTACCTCCTTTTAATCTAAAGCAAAGCACATGGAGTATAATATTTTCTTAAGAAATATATAATTACTTATAATCAGAAAAACTTATCATCAAATACTCTTTTACACAAACACTTTTACTTCGAGGAACCCTTAATAAGGAAGTTCATTATGGTCTTCGAGGAAACTTTAATGTCAAACTTATTCTTGATATCGCTCCATGCACAATGGGGAAAAAAACTGAATATTTATTTTCGTTTCAAATTTCATCTTTAAAGTTTTAATTATTTTAAATTAATAAAACTAAATATTTTTTCAAATCAAGTATTAAATCATTGTTGTAACTTATTATTAACATCGCAAGAACCTCATATTTAGTCAACCAAAATAAATCATCAAACTCATTCTCAAATCAACTAAATATAAAAGGATAAAATTAAAAAAAAAAGTTAAATGGCTGAAAAAACTTTGAAGGAAAAAAAAAAAACATTTTAAGCATTGCAATCCACAACTGATTGCATCTTCCTTCTATATTGTGTTTTCATCATTTTCTTTCTAATACCCCTTTAATCTCACATTTTCTTGCATCAAACAATATTCTCTCGCTTATCAAATGTCAATTGTGTGAAAACCAACAATAATTATTGCTATAAATAATTAAGAAAATAGGGGCCAAATCTAACATCCAAAAAAATTAATAGGCCATTTTGCTATTTTGAAGGGAGCCAAGCATGAAAACCAAGAAGAGATAAAAGAAAAGGAGAAAAAGGAAAACAAAATTTTATTTTTATTTTTATTTTTTTATTTGATGAGTATGTATTTTTTACTCAATATTTTTATGCTTTGGAAGAGCTCAAACCTATAATATGGTGATAACCCAATCAAATATGGATCTAGCAAAGTAGTCAGATCCAATATTCTTGAGTTCAGTCATACATTGAGCCCAAGTCTTCATAAATTTAGCGATTTGTCATACCCAACATACTTGAGTTCATCCATAAGCTAAGTTTATGGCACCATAGGTCTGACATCTTGCCAGACCCGATATATATGGGTTCGGCTATGAGTTGAGCCCAAATCACCACGAGTTTGGAAAATTGTCTGACCCAATATACATAGGTTTAGTCATCGACTAAGCCCAAGTTACCATGGGTCTAACAACTTGCTAAACCCAATATACCTGGGGTTCATTCATGAGTTGTGCTCAAGGTATCGTAGGTATGGCAAGGTGTCAGATCCAATATACTTGGGTTCAATCATAAGCTGAGCCTGTGGGTCTGGCACCTTGGGTTTATCCATGAGCTGAGCCCTAGGCACCATGGGTCTGACAAGGTTCTAGACTCAATATACTTGGGTTTAGCCTCGAAATAAGCCCAAGACTCCATGGGTCTGATGAATTGCTAGAACCATCTCCCCTGAGTGTGGACATCAAACTCAATTGGTCTTAGAGATCCATGTTATGATTATAGAATTCTATCTTAGGATTATTAACATAATCTATTCATGTCAGAAATAATCATCTTCTAACACTTGTAGATGTATGAATGGTCTCCCAAGAACATACCATATTTTCATCTCATTAATGATGTTTAAAATGATTTTCCCCCCTCATTAAATGCATCTAGAGAAAATGACTCTTCAGGTCTTCCACTCTATTAAAATGACAAGGTTTAGAGAGTATAAATATCATCTGAACCACCCAAATAAAAGGTTTACAACTTTCTATTATCCAAGTTTATATACTTAAGCCTTTAAAGCATTTAACACACACAAAAAAAAAATTCTTATTCTTGGAATTTAAAGCTCTTTTTTTCATTTATCACTATTTTTATTTAAAATTACTAACTTTATTGTCAGAGAATCTTTCAACCCTACTAATATGAACTTTTTTGCAGGTAATAGGACTTTTATCATTGATTTTATACTTCTTGGACTAAGAAGAAGGAAATATTGACATGAAGATTTGATTAATCACTATCTATACACCAAATAACCTTATTCTTAAGTATATTAGATTTTAAAATATCATCATTATTCAATCAGTATCTTCCATTATCTAGTTTTGTCCAATTTCATCCCATTGATAACTCCATAGATTTTCTATAAAGTTTGCTAACATGGCTAGTGAAAAAATCTAACAAAATTTATCAATCGGAGGAGATTAGAAAAAAAATGAACATAAGGGTATAATTGAACAATGGACCCAAATATAGGGATAAAGTAAGGATATTATCCTACTAAGTTTATATCGTGTTATTCTAACTACAAAGCTTTAAAAATGGTCAGGTGAGCTGCGGACCTTTTAACTATTAAAAATGTTATATTTATGTGAACTAAAAAAAGAAAAGAAAAGAAGAGGTTTTCTTGTAACCGAAGTTTCTATATGATATGAGTTGAAGAAGCCCATGGTGCCGTATTTCGGTGCACCAAATAACGGTTCCATTAACATTTCTTTTAATTGAAAAAGAAAAACCGTTGCCTTCTCCTCCTAAATAGTACGAGAATAATATAATTAATGGTACACGTATTTGGATATTATTCAATGTCGTTGATAAACCTGAGTCAGGTAGTTTAGAGTTTTGGTCAACCAATTAGACGGTCCAATATCATATATAAATCTTGATGATGCTAATGTCGACAAAAAAAATAACCATTCATCACGGACCATGTGGCTTACTTTATGGAGAAACAAAGTATCCACTCGGGTTCTTCGAACGTCAAACTGCTTTCTTTATTTTTGGAGTGAAAATATGGAACTGCTTTCTTCTTTGAACGGATATATTATTTTGGAAAAGCAATGTGGTTCTGTGTTCGTCAGCGGGCCTCGTTCACTAAAGTCAATGTGTAAATTCAGCAAAATGTCCATGGATATCTGCTATTTATCCAACTATTTTGTAACTATTGGATATCCAGTTGTTTTATGTTTTAAAAGTTTTTTAAAAAAAATTAATTCTTTTTATTTTTTTCTTTACTTGAAATTAATAATTTTTTAGTGTTTTTAGATTATATTGATATTAAAAATTACTTTGATATATTTTTAAATAAAAAATACTTTAAAAAACAACTATTACCACGTTCTCCAGTAGAATATATATATATATATATAATTCAAAATTAAGACATACAAATAAGAATATTCATCAAAGTGTTAATTAGTCTCCGAAGTTGCAATTTGGGGATTTTACTTGGAAGGTTTAGATTTCAATTTTAGAAAAGGTTGAGAAAAATTAGAAATATAGATAGGACATGGTTATTTTCTATTGTTAAATCTAGTTCTTTAAATAAAATAATTAAAATAAGTAATATATAATCGTTTGGGCGGTGAAGTGAATGTAGTTGTATGGTTAGGTGGCTCTTATTATTTGGGGATTTACCATCACATGAAACTGCCATTATGGATGTAGCGCGTTAGCCTTCCAAGCTTTGGCTTTCTATAATTGTATTTACTTTTAGTCTCTGTTGGTTTAAACTATTTTTTATTTAATAGTTTGAAAATAAAAATAAATGTTTATAAAATTAAATATCAATCAAATATAAAATTTTTGTTTGAGATTGCAATAAACTTATAGAAAATAAACTAAAATAAATTATAAATATTAATTTAAAATCAACTAAATATTAAAAAATAAAATTAATCAAAAAAATCCAATAAGTATTCAAATGAAAGAAAAAAATTAGCAGAAAAAATTAAAAACAAAAACTATTTGACATTATTATTAAACTCGATCTTACATGTCAACCTTGAAATCTTTCAACTCGACTCCTTACCTATCCCAAGTTTAAAATTAACACGCATGGAAGTTGACTTTAGGTGACCCAGTTGAATTGGCAAGGCCAGAGACAATCAGGACGATCAGTAAAAACATGTTTGGCTTTTAAAAAATTTCAAGATAACATCTTTTTTCTATTGAAACAATGACATATTAGATCAACTCAAGCTTCACGTATTAACTCATAAAACCTGCTATTCGGATCATGAACTCTACTTGGTTTAAATACTTTATTTTTTATAATTTTTTTATTTAATGATATGATAACAAAAACAGACGCTTGTAAAAATTGAGCATCGGCCAAATACTGAGACATTTATTTAAGACTATAATAACTTTATAAAAAACAAATAAAAATAAATTATAACAATCAATTCAAAATCAATAAAATATTAAAGAATGAAATTGAAAAAAAAATTGGAATGTAAAATTTGTTTTTTAAAAAAAAACCTAAGGTGCTTGAATCACCATTAGAGCAGTAGTAATTAACCAATTGTGCATATGCGTGTGCGTGTGTGTAAAGAAAGAAAGAAAGAAAGCATTATGGAGCATAGTTATCAAACCCAGCCAAAGACCAGGTCCCGGGTTTCATGGGTCAACTCGAATCAACCAGGAAAAATTTTAAAAAAATATTTAAAATTTTAATATTTCATATGAACAAATTACAAAAAAATCCTTATAAATATAAACTATAAATGTTGTAAATAATGAAATTTAAAAGAATATTTTAAAAAAAAATTTATCTCACATTGAAAAGATGCTATGTTATGCTTTTAAGTTGAAGTATTTAAACCAAAAAAGTTTTTTATCCCACATTGAAAAAACGTAACCTTTTTCTTGTGAACATAGAGTATATATACTAAAGGACTTCAAATCCCACATTGAAAAGATATTATGTTATCCTTTTAAGTTGAAGTATTTAAACCAAAAAGTTTTTTATTTCACATTGAAAAAATATAACTTTTTTTCTTGTGAACATAGAGTATATATATGAAAGAGTTTCAAATCCCACATTGAAAAGATAATTCTTTTCTTGGGAACATAGAATATATATACTAAAGGGTTTCAAATCCCACATTGAAAAAATAATTTTTTTCTTTGAAACATAGAGTATATATACTAAAGAGTTTTAAATCTCACATTGAAAAAATAAAACATTTTTCTAATATTTATATAGTGAACTTTAAAAAGTGTTAATAACCAACTAAAAAAATTTAAAAAATAGGGGTATAGGAGAAAAACCACATTAAAAAAAAACCGAGTTTCATCCGGGTTTGGTCGGGTCGTTGCACCGGCCGATCTTTTGATAAACCAGGACCGATCCAGCCATCGAGTCCCAGATCAACCCGTCGGGCCGGTTCGGGTTTAATAACTATGTTATGGAGTTGGCGATACCAGGGGAGGAGAAAATTGCAACTCCTCTAATGTTAAGCCTGTAGGCACCGCTCTTCAGCCTGGATTGTATTATTATTTCATATGTTCATTAGTTCGAAGTAAAAAATATATTTTTAAAATTATCTAGAAAATATTTATTTTTAGTTAATGCATAAACTCACTCGAAGATATTATTATCATTGAAAACATTAGTAGTGCCATGCATGAATTATATTAATAAGTAATTCATATCATTATAAATAATTTGTTTACATTAATCACAATAAATTGTTGATTTTAAAAAAAAACATATCTTTGGTTGGGAAAATGTGTGTACAATGAGTTATATATTTGGTTGATTGCTTAGGTGATAATACCTAAGTGAAGGTTATAGTTGTTTTTTGGGAGATCAAAATATTATTTGTTAATTTATCAAGATAATTTAATAAATTTATGTTTTTAATTTAGTGAAATTACTTTGTTACCCTTAAAAGCTAAGAAAATAGATATTTTATCTAGGGGCTTTTGTGTATTTTCAACTTTATTTACATGTATATTTTTCTATAGTAAGATGACATGTCTAGCCTTTGACTTTAAAAAATCTAAGCTTGTCAAAGGAGGGTGTTTTCATCTTTGAAACATGTTTTTTTTTTTTTAATATTAGGATGTCCTCGGGGGCTTTTTAGTAATTCAAATTATTAAAATATTAATAAATCAATATGAAAGGCTGATGCGTGTTAGCGCGTCATCACCCCCCACCAAACGAAAGGTGGGTGGGACATATTAGGATGACCAAAATCCATTGACCGCCATGCCATACGACGTGTCAAGTGGCAGCGCAACTGTTGGTGTGGTGTGTTTAGCCTAATTGATGGTAGTTCAACGGCAATGAAAGTTTTTCCTCGTCCCCTTCTTTTCTCTCTCATGTGCATTGGTTTTCATGTCAAGTCTTTAAAAATTCATATGACAGCGATAACCTTGGAAAAAAAACCTTAGAAAACATGTAATTGGATAAAAAAGACAAAAAAAACCTCGACTGAAGTAAACTCGTGGTTGTGTGATAAAAATATAAGCTTCATAATAAGGGGCGAGCAAATTCAGGTTAACCCTCAAAACCTATGGCTTAAATAATGAGATTGAGATAACACGATAGATCACCTATTTAAAACCCAACCCTACTCGGCAGTTTGATCATTGAGGTGATCCGGGACCTAAACCAGGCCAAGTCATGAAACAAATTGGGAGGATTGACTCGATATGATCTAGTAAAAAAATAGGGTTGACCCGCAACCTAATCAGCCCTGGACAAACCTACTAAAAACTCTTTTATCTTTTTTAGTTTTTTTTTTTCAAATGATATCATTTTTATATGTTTAAAAAAAGGGTTGACCTGAGTCAAACAACTTGACTTAAGTCAGGTCAACCCGCTTGACTCATGACCTGTGTCTTATCCCGGGTTGATCCTCGAGTCGGGTTTGAAAGTTATGCTATAGATAACTTTAAAAAACCATGTCAAGGGTCATCATACATGAGAAAACCGAGAAGTCAAATCCTTAGCAAATCAAATATCGAATGATAAAGTCGGGGAAAATAACCTAAATAAATGAAAGGATTTTAAAAATATATAGCAATTATAAGAATGAGGGTAAAATGAATAAATTAGAAGGCATGAACAATTTTTTTATTAAAAGGTTAAATTGAAAACAAAAAAATTAAAAAAATTAAAAGTATGAGGACCAAATTAGAAAAAAATACAACAAACTTGGATTGAAGGATGAAATTGAAAATCAGAAAAAACTAGAAATCAAAAGAAGGTGGAAAAAATTGAAAATTATCATATATGACAAATTAGAATTGAGGACTAAATTGAAAAAAAAATTCACAAAAAGGCCGAGTAAAAAATATGAAATCAAAACAATAAGGACTGCAGGGGAAAAAAATAAAATATGTCAAATTGGAATTGAATGACTAAATTGAAAACAATAAAACTTATATAAAAGGATAAAAAAAATTAGAAATAAAAAGAATAAGAATTGGAATTGAAAAAGCAAACAAAAAAAAGATAAACTTGTATTTTTTTGGGAGGAGAGAGAAAAAAATGAAATAAACAAAAGGTCTACCGCTAAGAAACCATCATATCTCCGACAACACATGCCATACCAAATGAAAGAGGAAGTGGTTCCACATTTAATGAAAATATGAAAGTGCTTGTTTGATTATTAAGATGCGCCGCATGTGCCGTCTAAATGGCGTGACACCTTCTATGCGCTAACGTGTGATACGTACGTGCGAACAACTTTAAATAATAAAAAATTAATATTTCAAGGAAAAGAAATATCAAATTATCCCTATGAAGATAAGATTCACCATAAAACCTATTTGAAAAAACAGGTGCGTTTAGGTGAATTGTTCATTACTCATTGAATGCAAAGGCAAAAATAATTTTTTATTATACTAAGAAAAAGGAAAGGACAAAAATATCTTAGCTAACCGATCTATTTTTTAAAATTAAAAATAATTAAGTAATTTAATTATTTAAAAATTATTGAAAAGATATAAGTATCCTTGTATAATCATTAAATGACTAATGTACTATATAAAAAAACTAAAATACCTTAAAACCAATTCTAATGATTTTTTTTTATTTTTTTTTTGGTGAATGGTAAAAACATCATTTTATTATAGTGGTAAATAAAAAAAAATACGTGTAAGGCTACAATAAATTTGCCTTTCATGTTAGTTGTTTTTTTTAATTAAGGAAATAATCATTATTAGTACTTTAATTAAAATTAGTATTTGTAATATAATAAGCCAAGCGTGTGGCAGTAATAGAAAGCGAGTAGGCAATATCTCAATTTTTAAGGCATTCCATGTCAAGAACAAGACACGTCTCCTCCTTGTTATAAACAAGATAGAACATGAAAATTAGTTACATCATCTAACTTACCTTTTGTATCTACTAAAGAAAAGACAAATATAAAGTGAAAATAGAAGATGAAATTCATTATTTATTTTTAAAAATATCTTTATTTATATTTATTTTTTTTAAAATTGACAAAAAAATAACTTATAAAATATCATTATTTAAATTTTATCGCCATAAAATTTCTTGTTAGTAATTATCAAATAAAGATTAATACTAAATAAATTTCTAGAATATATTATGTTGATACTAAAGATACAAAATTGAAAATTATAAGAAAATATTTAATTTTGATTAATATATAAATTAATTCAAAAAAATTTTCTTGCATGTAATAAAAAACCTAAATTTGCTAATATCATTTCAGTCAGCACGTGTTTTACACGCGAACCAACATCGCGTTTTCGTTTCTTTCTTTATAGTATTACAAAACACATGGACCCACGACTTAGTTGAAACTTTGATGGATGATGATCTTTGATTCTTTTCCTCGTTCAGTACTCTACCCTTTCGTGCCTTCCTTCTCTATATCATTCCTTCATTCTCTTTTTATCCATCGCCAAGCACTCTAAAAAAAGAAAAAATAAATTTATTTGGTCCCTCAACTCTTCAATATTTCTTTGTTTGATGATTTGATCCCCTAAAATTAATTTTTTATCATTACATCCTCCAGTACCTCATGTTTCTATAACTCTATCCTTTTGTACCTATTCATGGAAGAGGATTTTAATTTTAGAAGTAACTCCATAAAAACAAAATAATTACTATATTTTATAGAATAAATCTTAGTAATATTAATAACAATAACTTATAAAGAACCATGAGAAGTGTAACTCAACTAATCAAGTTTTAAATTTGCTTTCTAGAGATCACTAGTTCAAGTTTCACAAATCTCAGGGTAACTAGAGGCTTATATAGTAGTTAACTTCAGGGCCCGTGAAACTAATCAAGATACGGGCAAGCTGGCCCGGACACTCACGGTAATAAAAAAAACAATAACTTACAAAGCAAATCTTATAAAACGAAAGGAAATAATAGAGATACCAAATTAAAATAAATTGGAGAGTCATGGGACCGAATTGCATTATTAACAAAAAAAAAAAAATCAACAGAGATAAAAACACGACTCCTTGTTGCATCATTAAAAAAAGAGACAGAAGTCACGCATGTCTATTCTTCAACACCCACACATATTTGTGTATGTTTGATGAAAATAACCATAATTACAAGTTGAAAACAAATTAAAAATAAAAATAAAAATAAAAAGGGAAAAGGGAAACTCTCTCTCTGTATATAAGTATAAATCAGAGAAAGTTCTGATTTTGTTTCTCTTCTTGTTACAAATCTCTCGATCTCTCCATATCTCTCTCTCTCTCTCTCTCTCTCATTTCACGTTGGAGATCTCGAACAGGTTAGTTCTTAATGTGAATTCTTCTTGTTTCTTTCAATTTCTGTTTCTTGTTTGAATTTTGGAGATAAACTGTTAGCGTTTTTCATTTCTTTTTTATTTTTTTATGGTGAACTTTTGATTTTCGTAGTATCTAGGGCTTTGGAGATGTTTCGAAATATAGCAAATAGCAAATTGTGCTGTGAATTGGTTATAGTAGATGCTTTTATGTGATGAAGGGTTAGGGTTTTGAATGTTGTGATTGTTTGTTTCTTTCTTTCAAATAGTAATTTTTGTTGCTTCTTTGTGTTTATTCAATTCTTGCAGGTTTTTGTGGTGATGATTTTGTGCTTTAAATTGGAAGTGAATGGAGGGGGAAGTCTATTTTGTCTTGAGAGAATGAAATAGGGTTTTAAATATGGATAATTTTTTGGTGTTGCAGATTAATGTATTTCAAATAAGTTTACCGAGATAGTGATTGGAAGAGAAATGCTTTTTCTTGTTATGGTTTTTTTTTTTTTAATTGAGAAAACAAACAAAAACTGAGTAGAAGAGAATTCTTGGGAGTACTGGATGGGGAATAAGCTGGGGAGAAGGAGACAAGTGGTGGATGAGAGGTATACAAGACCACAAGGTCTCTATGTTCATAAAGATGTGGACCATAAAAAGCTGAGAAAGCTCATTCTCGAATCCAAGCTTGCCCCTTGTTTTCCAGGGGATGAAGACAGCTGTAATGATCATGAGGAATGCCCAATCTGTTTCTTGGTCTGTATTTCTATCATTATCTTTGTTCCCCTGTCCTTTTTCCCTCAAGTTTATTATGATTTTTTTTTTGCTCAGTTCCACTGTGTTTAGTTGCTTGCCAAGCTGAAGAAAAAGATAGGAATTGCTTTTTGTATATTCTCATTAATATTTTCTTTAGAAAATAGCATTTGATCGATTCTTTCCCCTCTTTTTGAGAGACATAGGAAAATTATTTTAAGATACCATGTTTTTTCCTCTCCCTTTGTTTACTAGTTGACCAAGGAGAAATAATTGATTTCCTAAAGCATAGATTGAATGGTATTAGACGCTGTTATATATTGTCGGTGTGACCAATCTGGCACTTTTGTTTTGTTTCTTTCTTATTAGTATTATCCGAGTCTCAACCGATCAAGATGTTGCATGAAGGGCATTTGTACAGGTAATTGCCAATTGATTTCTGCAATTTGACATGCGAAGTTAGTTATTCATATCATGTACACAATTTGATCAGTGTTCTCTGTACCAGAGTGTTTTCTGCAGATGAAGAATCCTAATTCAACTCGTCCTACCCAGTATCCTTCATTCTTTATTATTCTTATTATATATATATATATATATATATATATATTTTTAATTTACTTGCATATTTGCTTAATTTGACTGTCACCATCTTATTGCTCATGAAGCCATATTTCTATGCTTGCGATACTTAATGTTATCAGATGTCCATTTTGCAAAACCTCAAATTATGCTGTGGAGTATCGAGGTGTGAAAACAAAGGAGGAAAAGGGTTTGGAGCAGATTGTAAGATTTGATTGGCATACAAGCCCTAATTTTTGTTATTTGGTGAACCGTGTGCTTATATTTTCCACATGTTGGTTGAGATTTATATGCATTTCTTCATTTTCTGCAGGAAGAACAGCGTGTTATAGAAGCGAAAATTAGGATGCGACAGCAGGAGCTTCAGGATGAAGAAGAGAGAATGCAGAAAAGACTAGATGTGAGTTCGTCAAGTGCTAACATTGAACCAGGGGAGCTTGAATGTGGGCCAACAACTGGTATCCTCTCTTTGAAATTCTGATATCCACTCCCTGTATGCTTATGTCATGGTTACTGTGATAGTTATACTTTTTATTCTCCTCTCCAATCCTCTCTCCCAGTTCCATCCGATACGACTCCTGTGGAAATTGGGGAAATCGTTTCGTCTCAATACTCAATCAGACGTCCTCCGCACGCTGGAGCGAACAGGTATATTGCGTCTCTTGTCCCCCCCAGGATATGATTTTTGTATTTCTTACCTGTTCCTGAATCATGGAGTTCCTGTGGTGATGGAATGAAAGGAAGGAGAGAAGATAGCAGTGTCATAACTGCTTTGCACTGTTAAGTCTCTTTAGAAAAAGAAAAAACAAAAGCTTCAATGCATGCTGTATCTCATTGAGACTCAGAGTTTGTTTTTTAATCAAGGGAAGGCATAGGTTAGGATGACTGTAAGTTTTGTTATGGTTTATTGACTTTAAATTCTAAATCAAATGTGTCAACAGTTCCTTATTACATGATGTCAGATAGGTTGTTCCTCAGATTGTTGTGATAACCTTTTTTATAGATTTGATCAGCACCAGCACCCAGAATAGCATATGTAATACCATATTTCCAGTTCAGCAGCTTGTTATACTAGGCTCAATAACATTCTTAAACTGATTCTGATTTTCTTTCAGATTGCCATTGTTCTAATTTATATATCAAATGTTTATTAACTTTATAGGGATGATGAATTTGACTTGGATCTCGAGGATATTATGGTTATGGAAGCAATCTGGCTTTCCATTCAGGTAAACAGTCTTTGATTGATTACCTCCAACTTACATGAATATTGACCAAGAAATTTCAGGTGTTTAAACTAAAATTTTAATTTTATTTGACTTTCTTACCTCTAGTATCTGATTGGATTTTTCACATGTAGTAGTCTGGCATTATCCATGCACCATTCACAACCGTTTGCATCTTACCTGTCTAGGGATTGGATGCGATTATGATTTCCTGTATTCCAACTTTATGATCACCCATTTATAATTATAACCATGAGAGTGTCCCTTCAAATAAATTCCAGTAAGTTAGTAGAGCTTCATTAGAAACCTCTGTAGTTTTGGCATTTGATGGGATGCACTTCCAAAATTTTCTTGTTTGACATTGCTGCTCGAAATGGATGCTCTTTGACTCTTCTAGAATTTAAACAATGTCCCTCAGCTATTGTTGTTGTGATTTAAGTCCAGAAGTGAATGGTCACAATTTTGTCTTGTCAATCTAATCTTTATGCTAGTTTGGTCAGGAAACTCTCAATTTTCCAGATTGTGACTCAGAGTGAGCGCATGAAATTTATGATGAACAACAATAAATTGATTATTTGTTTGAAAAATGAGCACTTTAGAGGATTTGGACCTTTGTCTCTTCAGGTTTTACAGAAATTTTTAACTCCCATTTTACCATCATTTCTTTGCCCTTTCCTTTTCCTTTGCCTATGTCTAGCTTAATCTTGCTCATACAGGTGTGCTAGAAGGATCCTGGCATTTATCCCTACTAATTATCATAGCATATGCATCACACATGGATTACTCAAGCTATATGAAAATTTTGTCAAGGCTTAATGTAGGATTGAAAACTAATGTAATTTATTGAATCAAAAAGCTATTGGAAAGATAATATGAATAAATGTACAAAAGACACTTTTAATATAATGAAATAGAGGTATGAAACTTTATGTATTGAGTTGCCTACCCAGTAGAATTATCGAACAAATCTTTACCTAAATAATTTAGCTCTGAAGTCATGAAGGTTTTGTTTTCAACTATTTCTGTTGAAAGAAACAAAATTCTAATTATGCATGTTAATTAAGTAGCTAACATCATCCCCTTAAGAATATAGTGATATCATATCCAATAGAAGTTTTCAGTAGAATGAATTTTAGATTAAATTGTGTGTAATTTTGTGAGTCATTTATGTTTGGGGTAATTGTGCCTAATAAGCAGAATCTCTGTTTTTATTAGAACTAATTTTATATCATTGTTGCAGTTTATGGGGCTTCATATTAAATACAAATACAATGGTACTGTTAAGAATGAATCAAATGAGATGGGTAATATTAGGGATGTGCAGATTTTAAATAAGAATAATAATTAGAAGAAGAGATGTGCAGATTGAATTTTGCTTTACACTTTAGAGAATATGATCTTAATCTTTAATTGAAAATTTTAAAAGATGCAGAATTTAATGTACAGCATTTCAAAGGCATCTTACTGCGTTAAACACCATCTCTATGGTTTAAGGTTTCTATTTATCAATATTTTTGTGTCTATTCAAGTCTATTATTTGTGTAGCTTATATCTAGTACGCCCAATGAATCAACCATATTTTATTTCCTGATTACATAAATGGGTTAACTTTTTTTTAGCATTTCATATAGCATTTCTTTCTTTTTTTACTTTGGATATGTAAAACTCTTATGATATAAAGTCTAAAGCTTCGTAAGATTGTAAAAAAAACATAGCCCAACACCTTAATAGAAATCATAATAATAATTACACATCTCCTAAATTTGTTAGACTAGAGAGATGATTATTAAAAATGAAAATTCAAAGTGGAGAGTAAGTTAGATCTATCAAGTAAATAGATGCTCTTGCCTAACAATTCAATTAACTGTCATCAGTTATAACTAGTTTCAAACTGATTAAGTTAATCTCTCTCCCCCCATCCACCATGGCATTATGTTTCATCAGATACAATCACCTCGAGCTTTTCCTTGTGACTAACATTTCTTCTCATCTGTAAACACCTTAAGAGGGCGGTATCCATATTCGTCTGTTTTTTATATGATAGCAGGGTTCTTATGCATATGTGCATCTAGATGTCAGCCCAGTGAACAAAGGAAAATTAGAGATACAATGAAATTGGAAGCATTTAAAAAAGATTTACAAAAAAGAGAGAAACATGACAGTACTGATAGTGTATAAATCTAGTGTTCCTTACCTCAGCAGAAAAACCAGTTCTTTTTTTAGAAGTTGATATCTGAAATGGAAGCAAATTGAAGCTATCAAAAGAGTTGCTGCTTACAAATATGTCTTATTGGTGCCTAAAACACTGCTTTGATGATTTTTGACTTTCCTCTTCATGAAAATTAAAATTTGTATTGCATCGTGTATTTTTCCTTGCTGTGATATTGAATACTCTTTGCACATTGTTTTTTCATATTTGTCCTAGAGAAGCTCGGGTTTGGGAGTCCAGTTCTGTTCTCTTTTTTCCCCTTTATCCCAAGCACAAGTATATTTTTGTCAAATGAAGCTTTCTTGACAGTTCATGCTTTTATCTATGGATGAGGTTGATAGGCCTTTTCTGTTTGTGTAATATACATGTGCATGCTCCTCCTAAGGCCCAGCTATGGCAACTAAAAATTTTGGGTATGCAGACATGTGTTCATACAATGCATGATCTAAAAAATGTTCTGTTTGCTATTTTAGTAACTGAACTGTTGTTGTCTGATATGGACCTGGGAGATTTGACACTGTTTTATTCCTGGTCGTGACAAATGATTTGAGCTTGTACCTTGCTCCAGGAAAATGGAAGACAGAAAAATCCACTTTGTGGTGATGCTGCACCACCTGCACAATATACCATGGAAGCACGCTATGTGACTCCAGCGATGGCACCACCACTGGCTGGATCTTCATCATCCCCTTCTGGAGGTCTTGCTTGTGCTATAGCTGCTCTCGCTGAGCGTCAGCAGACTGGTGGGGAATCAATTGTTCACAATAGTGGAAATATGCCATCATTCAACATGCTTCCAAGCACTAGTAGCTTTTACAACAGGCTTGAGCAGGATGCAGACAATTACTCGCCTGCACAGAGCTCTAGCAATGTATTGCCAGACTGCAGGATGATTGTGACAAGAGATGATGGGGAATGGGGTGCAGATCGTGGATCAGATGCTGCTGAAGCTGGGACCAGTTATGCAAGTTCTGAGACTGCAGAAGATGCTGGTGGAATTTCTTCCCTGTTACCTCCACCACCGCCTACAGATGAAATTGGAGGAAGCTTTCAGAATGTCTCTGGACCCATCCCAGAGAGTTTTGAGGAGCAGATGATGCTGGCCATGGCTGTTTCCCTTGCTGAGGCTCGAGCTATGACTAGTGGGCCCCAAAGTGCATGGCAATAGATTTCGGGTATAGGCGAAAAAAGTTCGAACAAATGATTCTGGCTAAGGCTTTGCAGCTAGCTCGGTACTGAGCTAGGTCCAGTGCACAATGTGTGCCTGCAACTGGCTAAATGGTCAAGGTAGCGAAGATTCTCTCCTTTGCACTTCATATCACTACATATAGTTGTTAAAAGGAAAAGGTATTATTTTAGTGAATGAAAGGTTGTTTGATAATGATACAACATAACGATTCGAAGTCTCGTGGTCGTTTCTTTTCATGGTTCTATATCATTTCTTAGCTTGTTCAGGATTCACAGGGTAGCAAAATCGGTTAATGATGGAATCATCACAATCACTTGTACAGAATTTTAGGTGGCATCCATCTTTTCTGTAACGGTTTCATTCTTCCACACGATTAATGAATAGATGCGCTTGCTCAATTTATCGGAGTGCAGACCAAAGTGGAAGATTAGATTTTATTTGGTTTCTCAGCTTCTTACAGTGCTGTAAAGGAACTACATGTTAATCTGCTCACCATTGATGTGTCTTTGTAGAGGTGATTCTGGATCCTTGGGTCTCAGGTAACCAATAATCTAATGCCATTACTGTGTCTGGAATTTGGAAAGGAACGCGATGAAAGATTCATGCTGTAACTAGAGGGATGGATTGATGGAAGGAAAGGAACTGCCTAGCCTATCATTTGCCTCGAGTGCCAAAAACATAGCATTCGTGTGATTTTTCGACGCAAGGAACTTCTCACACCTATTTCGAGGCCCCAATAATCGAATTTTCCAAAAACATGTTTATAAGATTTAAAAGTATTAGGAGTTTAAGAATATGAAACATACAGAACAAATCCATTAAAGTGGACGCCTGGTGTGCAAATGGCTTGCGAGGAAAGGATTTAGATAGAAACGAGGATGATGTTGGGAAGAAATCATCAAATCCTTGTCCCCGTGAAGGGATAGGAGGCATCCCATAAGATCAAAATGATACGAATAGAGTGCAAGAGAATTAGGGAGTCATCCAGCCATGCAATCAATTTTCTAGTAATATATATTCCCTTTGCTCTTCTTCTTCTTCTGTGAAATTGGAGAAATTAATAGATGAAAGAGACTCGTCACTTGTAGTAACCCTACTGATGTTTGGTTTGTATATGAAGGATAGAAATGGTTTCCTCCTGAAATCGCTGCCCTATCTCTTTTCATCATCCATTCTCATCAGCTAACGGAACACGCCTTTACCATAAATTTGGCGGTGGTTTTCTGATAGATATCCAGGGATCGTGGTTTAATCTTATCAGACATGCTCAGGCTCTTCTTTACTCCAGTAAGGCCATGTAAATCCCTTCACTCTTTGAAGCTTCATGTAACCTAATATATATTGAGATTGAGCATCGACCATATGCATAGAGATAGCATTCTTGTTAATTAATGCAATAGAAAAACGTTGGATAAGTTTAAATAATGATTGCAACTGTGATTTTGACCAAGGACTTGTATATCTCCTCTAAAATAAGGTTAAATTGTCCTATTTCTTGAAATAAATTTGCTGTCTCTCAATCCTCAAGATCATATGTTCATGACAGATCCAATCATGACCGTTGGATCATGAGCCCCATGCATCTTCAAAGATGTGGGTACGGTCAGTGTGAACTAACAAAGATAAAGAAGGAGATTTATGAGCTAGGGCATTGGAGTAGCTGAAGATGCATCAACAATCATTGACACCCCACATGGTATGTCTCAATAATTGTCAAGGGAGGCTCAACTTTCTTTCACATTAACAATGAAATGGGTGGTGGCCAAGATGGTAAAATCAATGGAGGACAAGAGGTATGCTTTTTATATGGTTTTAGTTTCATTTTCTTTGTATACTAATACTAATGGTCACGGATCACATGATATAAATCATGTTTTGCAAATTTTATTTGGAATATAAAGTTCTAGTTTGTTACATCTAAGTTGACATGAGATACTCTATATATATAATTAAAAAAAAAGTTCTTTCACATGGTTTTGATATGGACAAGATATATGCTTTTTATATAGTTTCTAGTTTAATTTTCTTTCTACTAATATTAATGGTCATGAAATACATGGTATAAGTTTTATTCGTAAATTTTATTCAGAATATAAAGATCTAGTTTGATAAACGTAAACTAACTCAAAATATCCTACATATCAAAAAAAAAAAAAAAAACTTATGGGACTTTTTTAATTAGTTTCCACTAATTAACATGTGCACCCAATAAATATAATTTTTTTTCTTTAAGCACATAGAAGATTTTACTTAAAACTTAGTACATGCCTTGCTTTTTTTTATTTTTATTTTTAATGTTTTTAATTAACACTTTTTTTATGTTTTTTTTAAATAATTTCTAAATTTATATTTTAATTAATGCCATTTCTTTGTGTTTTTTGAGCTTATTTAGCCCCTTTTTTTTCTAACTATGGATTATTTTTTAATTATATTGTATGTATCTAAGGTTTTAAGAGGTTAGTATGATTTATCTATACTTTTTTTTTTTGTATTTTATATAGATTAAGTTTATTTTTAAAAATAAAAATATATTTATTTTTAGATAATATTTATAATATATGCAGCATTGCATAATTTTTTTTTTCAAAAAATTTATCAAAACTTAAAATTCTTAGAAAAAAAATAAAATTAAAATAGCCACAAAAATTGAAAAGCTCGGAATATTAATAAAAAACTTGGAACATCGAGATAACATTGAAATAAACCCTAAAAAATATATAAAATCCATCTCCTGCAAAACTTATTTTATTTTCATAGACATTTTTTTATGCTTTAAGGTTTTCTAGGTTTTTTCTTGGCTTTTCAAGTTTTATTCCTTTTGCCTTTGGAAAATTAGTTTTTCATTTTTTTAGATCTTTGGAAATTAGTTTTTTCAGTTAGTGATTGTAGAGGCATTTTTGTCCAAAAAGTGATAAAATAGCATGTGAAAGAAAATATAAATATATCCAAACATATGATAAAGTATATTGTCGTACTTACCCTTGAAGTAATAAAGAGCAAATATTAAGCTGGAGTTGCGGTTATCAATTAAAAAACTTTATTTTTTTTTTAAATGAGGAATTTAGAGAATTGCTTTCAGCCCCGTGGTTTAAGGCAAGGGCCAATCAGAGAATTCATGTAAATGATATGTTTTTAAGGAGATTGAAGTGGCGTGTCTCTCACGATAACTCCTTTTTTTTTTCCGTCAAATTTTTTGTTTTTTAACTGTGATCTTCTAGATTCAACTATTGACCAATTTTTTATTATTTACTAGAGAAAGAAAAAAATTAACAAAATAGGACCAAAGCATTAAATAAGAAAAAATTCCATGGTTAATTTCATACTCATTGAAAAAAGTTCTTTTTAGTCCCTCTATCTTTCTTTGTTTGTATTTCCAGTTCCTATAGTTTTTAGAATTGTAATTTTAGTCTAAAAATTTATTTTGTTTATTTTTCAGTCTTTTAATTTGAGATAAAAAATCATTGAAAATAACAGAAAAAAGAGTTTTCTATTGGTTACCTTCAAATAATAAAAAAGGTAAATGTTGATGTCAACGAGTTGTTTTCAACGAGAATGGTTTGATGATAGTAGATTTTTTCTATAAACATGTTGAAAAAAAGCAAATCAGGGGTTGTTTAAATTTTTTTATTTGATTATTTTTTAATTGATTTTAGGGTTGGTAAGTGGTTTATGAAGGTTATTATGGTATTTTTGAGTTGTTTTCCAGTAAAAATGACTAGAAAATTGGATTTTTTTATGACAAAAAACTCAGATATTGATTTTCTAATCATTAGAGGTAACTAAAAAATATCACAGTATGCGACAAGTTAACTATGAGTCGTGATTTGTGATATGTCTCCTAGTTTTTTTTTTAAAGCATATGACTCCAAAGAAAAAAAAATATAAAAAACCTCAAGTATGAGCCTGGGTTTTTTTAATAAAGCCTAAGTAGGTGGGGCTTGCCTTGTTTTTATTTTTATTTTTGGAAAAATTACCCTCAATATCATATAGTTTGGTCGAAATTACACTTGCTAATTTTAGAAAATTACACTTTGTATTCTCAATCAACATAAATTTTCAAATTGGATTAAAAAAAACTAAACTACCCTTATATATAATATATCAGAAACTAAAAAAAAACAAACAAAACTTTTCTTTCCTCCAAATACAATTTATATATCTTAAAAAGACCTGAAAAAACCCAAACTAAAACTTAGAAAGAACTTTATTTTTTTCAATCATCTCATTGATTGTCCATAAACCAAGTTCAATTTATTAAGGGCTACATCCAATATTTTTTTTAAAAAAAACCCAATTGCCCAGGCAATTCTAGGTATTATCTAATTGAATCAAGCGAATCAAGCAAATTCAATTGTTTGCTTTTAAAGAGCTAGTTAAGGCAACAAATATGTTTTCAACCCAAAACCTTGTGGGAGAAGGTGGATTTGGATTTGTATTTGGATTTTTTTAGGGGTTAGGAGTATTTGGGTTTATTATCGAGAGAGGTGAAGGTGAGCCAAAATATACTTACACTTATGCAAAGAGTGACAGTGGGTAAAGACCTATTAGTTGATTTATTTATGGTAAGGGACTGTGATGTACATAGGTCTACAACTGTGTTTGGCTTTGGCTTGGTGGAGATGGTTGTTTAATGGGGGGAAAGCTAAGGCTATTGTTGTTGTGGGGAAAGAGTGACAATGACTTTTAGTTGTGATGGTGATTTATGAGATAGGAAAATGGTCGCGATGGCTTTCAACTATGAGTGGTGATTTGTGAAATAGGAAAAATGGTGGTAGTTTTGATAGCAGGGTGATTGTTTTTTTTTTTTTTGTCATAATAGATTGGGAGAAGTCGTGGTTCGGTGTTAGGTTGTTTGGATAGGGAGAGAGACTAGTATGGAGGTATAACAAGGTGGTTATGGAGGTGATGTTAGCTAGGTTTTGAGTTTGTGGTCTTGATGGCTAGGGTCTAGTTGTGGAAAATGGTAAACAATGTTTTCTCTCAAGCATTTCATCTTATTTTTTTATTCATTTTCTCTCTAGTCATCATATTTAAGAAGAAAATGTTTGTTTTCTCTTTTTTTATCTTCGAATAATTAATAGTGCAAGACTAGGAAGAGTTTGCCTCCATTTCAAATTTCTATAAATAAGAGCAATTGATTGAGATTTGTAACCGAGAGAAAGAGATCTAGGTTGAATTTTTTTTATATATGAAAAACAAGAAATTTAAAGTTCTAAGCAAAATTTAGTATAAGCTCTTAGATCATTTATGTCCCAATTTGATTTCACCATTTAGGTCCAAGTTTTTGAAGTGAATAAAGGTGATGGAGTTGCCTTACTTGTGAAACATTATTAGGATACTCTTTGAAGGGACTTCTTGCCCTAAAATTGGGTTGGATTAAAATTTTACAACAATTATGCATTAGATACTTGACTTAAAAAAATTGTTACAACTTCTATTTCTACCAAATTGGTCATTTCATTATTCAATTGTTAGGTAGCTGAAACTCCAATAATGAGAAAAAAGGATGAGGTTGGTGGATAGGTTTTTTTAAAAAACATTTAATGGAAAAAATTATAATATTTAATATAAGGTCATTTTAGTTATTAAATGAAAAATAATGATAAATTTGTAAATAATTAGGTAATTTTTGTTGACTTTTTTTGGTGAGGATATTAAGTATTAGTGAGCGTATGAAGTTTAAAATGTATTGTGTAATTTTGCAAACTTGGTAGATAAGTGCAATTATGACCAAACTAGAGGATGTTAGGGACATTTTTTTCCTTTTGTTTTTGTTTAACTAAATTTACTTTTTTTTAAATAATAAATTTAAAATATTATGAATAAATTATTTTTTTTAATTTCATCCTCTAACATTGGGTTTATTAGGGATTAAGTTTTAGAATTTGTTTTAATTTTCTTTCTATGAGGTTATCTTAGGGGTGATCATTTTCGGTTTGGTTTTTACGTATAAAAACAACCAAACTGAAATTTTGTAAAATACAAAAAATAAAATTGAAACCGGTTCAAACCAACCAGTTTCGGTTCGGTTAGGTTATTTTATATTAAAAATTGAAACTTAACCGATCGGTTTTGGTTATGTTCGGTTCGGTTTTGGTGCAGTTCGGTTCGGTTCGGTTATTTTTTATTAAAAACCAAAAACTATATTTTTTAGGGGGTTTTTTTGGACTTTCTAATAAGCTTGATTTCGATTTGGTTTCGTTTTTTTATTTTTTCGGTTCGGTTTTTCGATGTTAGGCTTATGAAACCAAACCGAACCGAACCGAATATTTTTTAAAATATTCTAATTGGTTTAATCAGTTTTTTTCATGATTCAGTTTTTTCGGTAATTTGTTTTAGGTTTTCTTATTTTTTTTGGTTTTTTTGCTCACCCCAGGTAATCTCAGTCTCATGATATAGGTCATGAGTTTTCTATGTTAACCTCGGTTGACTTGAGTCTTTATTTTTCTTATTTTTTAATTGATTTTTTTAATTTCATTACAAGGTTATCCTGGTCTCATGACCCGATTTGTGAGTTTTCTAAGCTAACCCTCGTTGACTTGAGTTTTTTTTTTCAATTTCATCCTTCAATGTTAGGTTGATTGAGAATTAAGTTTCATAATTTATTTTTATTTTCTTTCTTTAAAGTTATCCCGGTATCATGACCCGAGTCCAAGTTGATTCAAGTCTTTTTTTGGTCCTTTTTAATTTTTTTTTTCAATTTTATCCTTCAATATTTGATTGATTGAGAATTAAGTCTCATAATTTGTTTTGATTTGCTTTCTATATGGTTATCCTGGTCTCATGAACTAGGACATGAGTTTGACAGGTTAACTCTAGTTAAATTAGGTCATTTTTGTTGTTTTTTAATTGAATTTTTCAATTTCATCTTTAATATTTGGTTGATTAAAAATTGAGCTTTATGAATTGTTTCGACTTGCTTTTTATGGGGTTATCCCTGTCTCATAATCCAGGTTGAAGGTTTGACAAGTTATTCTGAGTTGACTCGCGTGTTTTTTCTGTTTGTTTTTAATAGATTTTTTTTTCAATTATGTTCTTCAACATGAGGTTGATTAGGAATTGAGCTTCATAACTTGTTTCAATTTGCTTTTTATGAGGTTATCATGATTTCATGACTCAAGTCTAGAATTTGACAAGTTAATCTGGATTGACCCGAATTGATTCAATAAATTCTTGTCTCATTATTTAAAACAAAGATGCTAATGTTTTTTAGTTAAACTATATTTTTACCAGTTATTCGAGTTGTTTTTGGACTCATCAAATGAACCGAGTCATATCGAGTCAACCCATATGATTTATTTATTTTTACTAGAAAAAAAATGTTAATAATGTCTAAATCTTATATGTTTTTTTTTTATATAAAAAAAAATCATACCCATGACATACTACTAATGAATGATACAGTCTAATAATGATAATACATTAAGTTAAAAGTGATTTCAATGCAAAAACATTGAAAAACCATTAAAGGCTTTTCCAAATGATGACTGAAAATTGAAGTTTTAAAAATTGATTATAAACAAAACAACCATACGGTCCATACTCCCCCAATATTTAGAATTATTGCGTGTTTATATATAAAAAAAAATGGTTGAAGTCTCTTGATTGTATAATAATAATAATAATAATAATAATAATAATAATAAAATAAGCTACTTTTATGCAAACAAACTCTTTAATTTGAACATTCGAGGATCTTAGAATACCTTTCTATTTCTATTTGTAAAATAAAATGAAAACTTCCATCTTTATTCGGCTTCCGGTGCACTTCAAATTATAAAATTCCTCTGTGCATTTCTCATGTAATGCTAGCTGAAATAAACCCACGAGTGTAAGGGAACGTTTGGAAATGGGGATGCAGCTTTGTTTTCAAAAAAATTAATTTATTTTTTATTAAAATTTAATATGATTTGTATGTTTTCGATCGTTTTAATGTGCTGATGTCAAAAATAATTTTTAAAAAATAAAAAAACATCATTGACATATATTTTGACACGAAAAATTATTTAAAAAGTATCCGTAACCACACTACCAAACACGCTCTAAATTTTTCTATAAATCACAAGTAAACAGAAATATTAATACTTGATCACTTGTTTGTTCTTCAATACTTTACTACTAAATTTTCAAACTTAAGTTGGAGAACATGATAATAAACTGCAGGCGGGAAAAAGGATACGTTCTACAAGGACTTGCTATTGAGAACAGTATTGGAAGTGGAGTTGAAAAAAGACAAGGAAAAAAAAAAGGTTTGAACTTTGAAAAGAGACAAAAAAAGACAAGAGTTCTTGGAGAGGTGAGATAGAGGTTGGATTTCCAAAGATTCACCACTATCTTATTGCATTTATTATCACTATATCACACTGCCCACTCGTCCTTTCCCCTAAAAATTACCCTTTTGTCACCTTGCTTCTTTATTTTTTTTCCCTACACTTATTGGTACCAGCTTTCTTTCAAACTTCAAACTCCTGTCTTCCTCTCTCTAACTTCATATTTTTAGGCTACCACTCCCTTGTCTTTAGTGTTTGTGTTTGAAAAAAGAAGTATCGTAATTTTGACATTAAGCAGCTCCCTCTACACCTGTTAACCAAAGGGTGTTTCATGGAGTCATTGATTATATGAATACTCTGTCTCTCTTACAACCCACAAGAGGAGCTGACTGGTTTAAGGAACAGTTCTAGTTCTGCATTCAGATAGATACCAAGGTGAGTTTCTCATTTTTTGTTTTGTTTTTGAGAAGCAAAGCAATTTATTTGTATGTAACAATGCATGTAGGTGTAGTTGATGAACGTGCAAAACAAAAGGAGTTTCTTTTGGATCTCATTGTTATTCTTCTTTTTCCTTCTGTTTTTCTGTAAATCATGTGTGCTAGCTTGTTGAGTTTTTCTTCTTCTTCTTCTTTTAATATTTTGGTACCAACAAAGTACCATTGCCCTTCTAACTATGATCCATTTGGTTTTCGAGAGAGAGAATATAAGAAGAGCGAAACTTTGGAATCTCATCACTACCCAGTACCCACAATTCAATCTGTTATAAAATTCAAGCTTTAGTCTGTCCATGTTTTTTTCTGGGCAACCAAACACTTATTTTACACATACACCTGTTTTGGGTATCTATAATTTGTATTTTCCCATCTGATCATTTTAAGGAAAAAACAATGTTGAGATGTTAAATGGGTCAAACATGCGAATCCATGATTGCTATTTCAGATCTATCTGGGTACTTTGATTTGTTTGAATTTATTTCTTTGGTTTTAATAAACCGAGAGAAAAAAATTGTGTCTTGAATTATTGAGTCAACACTATCACCATTTATTACTATTTTTTCACTTTAAAAAATGTCTAGTTTTGAAGTTGTAATACACCAACACGTGCACGGTGGCGCGTGTGGTGGCATGTTCCTTTTCTTGTCTTTAGAAATATTCTTGGGCAGAGCATGTCCCTCCTCCTCTGACACCTTCCAGTCGCTTATTTAATGTTTCTTTGTTGTCATCCTTCACCTTTTTTCTGTAAAAAAAAAGAGGTGGAAGAGATATGGGGCTGAAAGGACAATAATGCCCCTGCCAAAGTTGAGATTCGAAGCTCTCTTTTTTAAAAAGTAGTTAAGGTGAAAGGGAAGGCATATTTTGATTGATGGATATGGATAGTGAAAAGGAGTGGTTAAAAGATTGCGTTTGCACTGTCCAAGAAAACAAAGCACACTGGCAGGATATCGCGGCCTTGGTGCTTGTAAAAGTTGGAATGGATGGTACTTTTTTCAATTGTGTAGCCTAGTTAGTATTCAGGGATTGACTACGAGTAACAAGGAATGGAAATCATCAGAAAAGAAATCATGTGACTATGGAAATCAATTAAGTCAAATGATATGAATGTGCTTTGCTCCGTAGACTGGTATCATCTCATCAGGGTTTCCAGTAAAATTCTGTCATGCTTGGCTTGGCATTTGAACTGTGTGCTAGGTCCTGAAAATGGCAGGTCTCGATCTTTATCTTAATCAAGTGGTTTGAGAGCTTAGACTTTACCTCTAATTATTTGAAGTAAAGTTGATATCTTAACTGCTCCCATTAAAGGGTCCCAATGATAATGATTAAAAGGCCCCTGATATGTGCATACTGTGGACCTGTTGAGACCATGTGGAAAGTAAAACTGTCACCTCTTTACCAGCTTTTCCTGCGAAATAAAAAGATGGAAAATCCTGTCTGGGGTGGTTGGATTATCTTAGTTCTTCATTACTTGTGTCTGGTGGATGTAATGTATGATTCGACATCCGTTTCTCTTGATGGACCATGAGATATTAATAATGCAACAGTACTCCATTTATTGTTTCTTAACTGTAGGTTTTCCAGCTTTTGATGATCCAGATTTCTCATTGCAGTGTTTTTCTTTTTTTCCCTGAGGAACTCTAGTGGTGTATTTGGGGCAACATGTCAAGTTAGGCCAGGTCAATGTTGTGGGGGCATATACACCTGTTCTCTTTATTATGTTTTCTTACATTAAAGTTGGCGTAGCAAGCTTAAGTCTGCATTATTTAGTAATGATCATTTCACAGGCTCATGTATGTCCTCAAGGACGTAGGCTCATGTAATGTTTACCGTCACAAGAAGTTGGCTTTTGCAAATGCTATTGCTACTCCAAGTTATTTGATTATATTTGTGATGCTACACTCGTTCTTCTTGAGTGTGCCCCCTAGAATATAGCTCATGGAACAAATTAAGATGTGAAGCCAGGATTTATTTCATTTCACAGGGGAGTTTTTAAATGCTTCACAAGCCCATGCTTTGACCTTTTACGGTTAACTAGGAAGAGTTGAGTTAACATCCTGTAAAAATAGCTTGGAATATAGCTTGCTGGAGCTTGGCTCAGAGGTCACTGGATATTTTATTACAAATTGCGATTTAATTCTTACAACTATAATTGGACTGATATTTTGTTCATCATTTTCATTATAGCCTCCTTTTTTCCTTTTCTTTTTTTAAGTTTCCCTTCTGTTTACATATTAAGTGCTAAGAACACAAATTTCCAATGACAGTTGCTTCCAGCTCTCTTGAACAAACATTGCTTTAGGTGCTTCAATGCCGAGATCAAGGTCAGAGAACATTACCCTGCTATCATTTATCAATATACTGTTTTTACATCACATGCATGCGCGTGCCCTGATTGAACTGTTGATTCAAGTTATTTGGATTAAGAGATTTTACTTGCTTTATACTTATAACATGCTTTAAAGCAAATTAAAAAGCTACAGGCATGTTTTTTTGTTAGAGTGTATTGATGCCTTTAAATGTACTTTTAGATGTGATTGTACTTACAAAATTCTATTCTTCTATAGGATATCCAAATCTACTATCATTTCATTCAGCAAGGTTAAATTATTATAAAACTCTTGATTTATGCCAGAATCATAACATGAAGCATCGGTTGTTAAACTAGTAGCTTGGTTTAAACCATGACAATACATTGATTTATCCCTTAGGAACTAGGCGTCATCGAAGAAACCTACTTTATTTCAGTTGGATGGCATGAAATGCCCCAACTAGTTTCAGGTTGAGGCTTTGTTGTTGTATGGTATAAAATGATGAAATCAACCATGAATCAAGTAGAATGAATTTATGCTATTTAACAATTGTTTGACTCGGCTTCCTGATTGCATGCAGCTGCAAATAATATCCATACTTTAGTAGGGTTACTCAACCCTTCCTTTAGATGCTCTATCCTCAATCACTTTGGATTCGTTCTATCATTTCCTTGTCAATTTTTTTCCTCAATGTAGCCTTGAATCAATTCAATTTACAATGAACTTCGTGAGTGTCACATTACATTACAAGTGGCATGCATTAACAGTCTAAATTATTTTTTTGTTTTGTTTTTTGAAAATGAAGTTGCTGTTCATTTTGATTTTGGCTATAATATTACCAGTAACTTACGAATTCATTGTGTCAAAAATGTCTGATGGCTATTTTGGTTTCCATTTTCTGTTTCAATGATAATTAGAGGATCAGAAATGCCTCAGAGGCAGTCTCCTCGAGGCTCACATCCACTTAGGACATCTAACTCTGATTCCGACCCACTGCATCATAGACCTATAACTGATCGAAGAGAGAAGCTAGGAGACCGTTGCTCCCCAAGAGGCTCCCAGCCTGACTCATTAAACCAAAAGAAGCTGGGAACCCGCATTGCAGATTTAGAATCTCAGCTTGGCCAAGCACAAGTAGAGCTGAAGACTCTAAAAGAGCAGTTGGCTTCAGCTGAAGCTGCAAAGAAAGAAGCTCAAAAAGAATTGGAGAAAAAAGCCAGGAAAGGTGCTGTTCCAGAGCCAGAGGTGGATTCCAAAAAAGCAGATAGCAACTCAGCAGATGAAGTTTCTGAAGACAACCAGCTGGAAACTGATGTTTTTGAAGTTCCAGTGGAGAAAAAGACTGTTGAGCCCAAGGTTGATCCTGGCGACCTGCTTGATCAGGTAGTAGAAAAAGAAAACAAGCCAGCTGATATACCGGCTGAACCGCTAGTGATTTCAGAGCCAGAAAAGTTGTCTTTTCATGACCTGGCATTGAAGGATGATGAGATAAATATGCTAAAAACCAAGCTAGAAGAGAAACAAAAGGACCTAGAGGTGTTTGGTATGGAAAATGAGAACTTGAAGAATCAACTGATTGAAGCAAATTTGTACATCTCATCTGCCAAATCCAAGGAAGAGGAAGTGTCCTTGAAGCTGGGCCAATTGGGAGAAGAGCTGGAAGCAAGTAAAGCAAATGCTGCCCAGTTAAAGGGGAAACTGGAAGCTGCCGAAGGAGCGAACGAAGCATTGGAGACAGAAATGAAGAAAATGAGAGTGCAGACAGAGCAGTGGAGAAAAGCAGCAGATGCTGCTGCTGCAGTACTCGCTGGGGGAGCGGAGATGAGTGGAAGGATTCCAGAGAGGTGTGGCTCCATGGATAAGCACTTTGGTGGTGTATTCGAGCCACCAGCAGGAGGGTATGCTGGTTTCGTGGGATCACCCGGAATGGCTGATTATTTGGACGATGGTTTTGGTAGCGTTAAGCGAAAGAGCTCTGGGATCAAGAAGTTTGGAGACTTGTGGAAAAAGAAGGGCCAGAAATAAGATGTTATGTTGTTGAAATCCTCATCCACCTTTTTTTTATTGTGTTGGTAAGGAAATGGTTGCTCACCATTTCACATTTTGTTGTCAATGTTTATATATGTTGAAGTTACGTTATCTAAACCTTTCCAGGGATGATTTTGTAGCATGTTGTTGCTTTGGTGAAACTGGGAATCCTCC
>Ga0325411_1001172_pt1 | contig 28898 bp, 19 predicted proteins | sample PopdelMetagenome_13_FD_206181 | JGI IMG/M metagenome (GOLD analysis project Ga0325411, IMG submission 206181) | Populus deltoides microbial communities from Bellville, Georgia, United States - Xylem-PdIQD-R4 | ecosystem: Host-associated > Plants > Phyllosphere > Stem > Wood/Secondary xylem...
AAATAAGTTTCCTAGTTATCACTCCCTAAATTAACTTGTGAGTCATGAGATTGACCCACAAATTTATTTATTTTTCATTTTTAAGGAAGAAATAAAACAATCAATTTCTCTTTTTAATTTCTTACCTAATAAGAATTCGACTATTTCAACGATTAAGTCAAGATGGTTTGATCAAAACTTGACTCTAAACAGTCCAGTAACTTGTGCAATTAAATCATAAACCTAGAAATTCAAACATTAGGTTATTACGTCAACCTATGATCAGATTTTATTTCTTACACAATACCTCCAACTATCACAAATCTACTGGCAATCATAATGGTTAAATTCGTTGAAAAGATGATCCAGTTAAGTGTTATATTTATTGTTTACTAGATTAATATGGAGACATCATATTAATATACAATTTTTATTTTTATTTTCAAGTAAGAAATAAAACAATCAATTTTCGTTTTTCATTTTTCATTTTTTTTCTAGAAGGATTTTGACCACTTCAACGATTCCAATCAACATGGTTTAATCAAATTTTAGATTTAAGCAGCATGGCAACTTATGCAAATAAAAATAAGTTTAGTGACATGAAGAGTGTGGTTCAATTGGTCAGACTCTAAATGTATTTCCTAAATATTACTAGTTTGAGTCCCACAAATCTCAGGGCGACTGAAGACTTACATGGTCGTTAACTTCAAGACCCGTGGAATTAGTCGAGGTGCGCGTAAATTAGCTCAGACATCTACGTTAATAAAAAATAAAATGAATTTAGTATTATAATGTAAAGTATTTTTTTAAATTGTTTTTTACTTGAAATTGTATTAGAATAATTATATATATATTTTTTTATTTTTAATATCAGAAATTAAAATCATTAAAAATATCACTTTAATATTTTTTCAAACCAAATATAGTTTTAAAACGCAATTTCAAACATAAAACAAACAATATGTTAAATCACAAATGTAAAACCTAAAAACTAAATCACTAACAACCTTCTAAATTTATTATTATTAATTTCTATGCATGCAATTGTAAGGGCAACAATTAAATAATTAGAAAAAAAATCTCAAATACACTCTCCACTTAATTTCTCAAACAAGCCAAAAAGAAAAGAGTCAAGCAAGACAGAAAACAGGAATCAATTCATGCCAAGCAAAATAAAATCTTCCATAGGCCCCATCAAGACAACACACAAATATCCAACTGATCAATTCTTTCATTAACTTAAAAACTTGTTTTTTTATATTTTTATTTTGAAAATACAAAAATCTGTTAAAAAATTATAATAAAAATAAATTTATTTTATATTTCTATCTTTATTTTTTTAATAAAATATATTTTTATTTTTTTTTATATTGGCCTCACCAAATATAAACTTATAGAAATAAAAAAAAGCACAAAAAATAAAGAAATTAAGAAAGAACTCTCCAATCGTTGTTGCCATGCAAAATTCTCTCACACAAACAAAACATCAAATATCTGAACTCCCTGACATCAACTGACAATGTTAAACCATTCCAATTCGGACACGTGTCCACACAGTTTTCCCTTCCTTTCTCTTACTTGGGCCCCACTCAAATTTATTTAAAAGAGATTAAAAAACACTAATAAAAAGTATCTAAATGAGGAAACAAATAATTGTATGCATATTATTTTGTTTGCTTTCAAAACTTATTCCAAATAAGTGTTTCAAAAAATCTCATAGCCAATATTTTATTTGGAATTAGTAAGTGCGACATTTTTTTCTAATATTAATTTTCTATATCATATTTTAAATAAATAATTTAAACTTGAATTGGAATAATTACAAGAACTTATATTTTTTTTCCTAAAATTTGTAATCTTTAAATGATAATATAAAGCAAACTCATTAATTATTTGGAAAATTGATTTGATAATTTTTCTGGATAAAAAATAGAATATCATTAATCTAATTATATATTACTGTAATATAATTAATATTGAATGAAAACTATGTTAAAAAAAAAAAAACAGAGTCTCTTATAAGCATAACCTCCCTCGCTCTCTCACATTTCCAAATCACACCAGGTTTATTCTCCTTCTTTCTCTAGCATTTATTTCTTTGCTGATGTCAAAAGAGATATAACTGGTGTATTAAGAACCGTGTATTTATACGTATAAGTGATTAATTACTGTTATTGGTGTGTATAGGTGGGCTGAATAGAGGAAGATCTGATGTACTTGCTGGTGGATCTTAATTATACACAAGATCATGATGGCCCTTGAAAATAAAGGTATGCTTATGCTTATGCTCTGTTTTGTTGTGTTTTCTCTTCTGGGTTTTGTTTGTTTTTCTGAATTTTGAAAACTTTTGATCTGTTTCGAGTGTTATTTGAATTATATGAGTGGTAGTGTAATCTGTTTTTTTTTTTTGTGATAATGTTATTTGATCGATTTTCTATAATGGGTTTTGCTTAGAATGGAGAATTGAATTGTAAAGTTGGAGACTTGAGGGATTTTTTGAGTGCTGGTTACTGGTTACTGGTTACTGGTTGATCACACTGCACTGCAGTTTAGTTTTGTGATATAACATGGTTGGTGAATGTTTTGTGGTGTTGTTGCGTGATTTGGTAGCTGGTGAGGTAATTGCTACTTGAATGTTTATAAATTCTTGTGGAGTGGAGGATGTGTGATTTTATGTTTTGCAGAGATTTGGATATTAGTGAGGAATTGTGTGATTTGGATATTTAGGTTTTTGGTAGATAGAAATTGCACGAAGTGTTCAAGTGGTGGCATTCTATGCATGTGTGTGATTTGAAATTTATTGCATGTTGAGTTGATGTGCAATGTAGCTTTCCACATCTAGAGCCTAGGTTCAGAAAAGGTTTTGGAGAAAGTTGAATAAAACATTTCAATGCTGGCCCTGGCATGGTCCTATACCAGTTTAATCGTGATCCTATCATCTGCTGATTTAAGTGTGTACAATCGGTGCAGTTTACTTCTTCTAGTGTCATTGACCTACTCGATTAGCTACTAAAGTATATTTTAGGTATCCAACTACAGGAGCATGTGTAGAATGTGAATACCTTGTCAATTTGATTGGCACTTAAGTGAAAATCTTGTGCAAGCTTATTAGCAAACTAATAAACCTTTGACAAAAGGATATTTTTTGGGAATTATTGTAATGAGCATAGATTAGTTCCCCTCACGCAATCTCATTCAAGGTAGAATCCAGTTAAAAACCTTAATTTGTTCATCCTCGACAATAATCCAAGAATCCTGGTAAAATCAGCCAAACAAGGGGCCTTACTCATTTTGTGAGAGATGAAAAACCACTTCAGACCTTCAAGCCTGTACATCTCCATCTGCAGCTGGAAACTTCTCCATTTTCTTACCTTATATCTGAAAGAAGGTAAGAAATCCACATATTTTCAAACCAAATGGAGTGTCATTGAATTCATCAAAACAAGATAGTGACGTGAAACTGGTTGGGAAGGTCCAACAAATTTTAATTAATTAGGTCCATCCTAAACACAAGTCATTCCTTTTGTGACAATGTTCTCTCTAAGAAAATAAGAATTAATGCTTTAACCATCTGCTTCATTATCTACCTAAAAAACCCTTCTTTCTCCAGAATTTTGTCAAAATCAATGGCTTGTTTTTAAGAAACAACTTTGTGAAGCTACTTCTTGTGGCCTCTTGAAAATGTGCATGTTGTATGTTATTTATGTTTGGTAGAAGGGAAAGACCTTGGTGTTTTGAATTCATATGATAGTGCTTTAGCATCTAGATGCATTATTGTGGTTTGGATGATGATGCTAATTGATACCACGCCACTTAAAGGAGCAATTTCTGGATCTCTCTCTCTTTTTGTGTTGTCTAGGGATAAGGAGGCTTTGGTTACCTATTATTTGGACTTTTGCTTCAGGAAGATGTCATGGGATGTATCATATACTTGGAATGCTGAAGATTGTGAGGTGTTCACTTGAATGGCTATACTATTGTGTACAGATAAGAGGAAATATTCTTACTCTTTTATTTTCTGGCTAGTGTATAAGGGATGTACAAGGAGGGCTGTTGAGGGGAAGAGTTGCTTCTGACTTATTTTAGATGGTTGGTTTTAACTCTGCACTTTTATCTAGTATATAGAAGTTTCATCATAGATTTGGTGGATTCATTTTTTGCAACTGGAATTCTTAGTTCTGTGATTGGAACCCATTCTGTTGTCCTCTGGTAAAGTTTTTGGCTATCCCAGAAGAAAGATAAAGGCAGCAGTAAATGCTCATGTCACTAGATATTATGGTCCAGATTATCCAGCCAATTGTTGCTATGCTTTACTTGTTTCTTATCTCACATCCTTTAGTAAATAGAAGTTTCATCATAGATTTGGTGGATTAAATTTTTGCAACTGGAATTCTTAGTTCTGTGATTGGAACCCATTCTGTTGTCCTCTGGTAAAGTTTTTGGCTATCCCAGAAGAAAGATAAAGGCAGCAGTAAATGCTCATGTCACTAAATATTATGGTCCAGATTATTCAGCCAATTGTTGCTATGCTTTACTTGTTTCTTATCTCACATCCTTTAGTATTATCTACAAAGGCTTTGCTTTAGCATTTTCTGTGTATATGCAGTTGTCTGTCCATGTAGCAGCATTTTGTTTTTGTTTCTCTTTTCTTTTTTTCTTTTCTTGTTTTTTCCATCTTTGGCACTTTTTTTGCATGTGCTATGTTTTCTCAATACATTATTATTTTCCAAAAAATGTGTATTGGAGGTTTTCTCGGGATTCACACACTTGGTATTTCTTGTTTGTTTTACTGTTTATCAGAACTGTTAAATATGGGTGATGATAACAGATTATTAAAATAAAATTTTCTCAAGTGTTTGCTGTTTTTCATTTCTTCTTGACAGAAACTATGCAAAGGAGCTGTGAGGCCTCCTTAAAATGCCTCCAAATCAAGGGATTCCCTTATGGGAATACCTTTGAAAGCTTTCAGTTCAAAGAAGAAATTGGTGCTCACCCAGGCAGGGATGTTGTTGAACCAGTTCACTCACTAAGCAGCGAGTTTCTTGAACTTCCAAGTGAATTTCAGAACAAACCTGCCTACCATCATGATTTTGGCTCATGGTCTACCTTTTATCCAAACTCTCAAAAGATGGCGCCGTGCCAAATGAATTGTTTTGAAAGCCAATTTTATCCCTTTCCTTTGGAGACTCGATTTCAGTATGCTCCTTTCAATATGTTTTCTCAAGGTTATCCATGTGAGATCCAGTTACAAGATTTTCAGTATTTTGTGGTCATAGACTTTGAGGCTACTTGTGACAAGGAAAGAAATCCTCATCCACAAGAGATAATTGAGTTTCCATCTGTCATTGTGAGCAGTGTCACTGGCCAACTAGAAGCTTGTTTTCAGACATATGTGCGACCAACATGCAATCAGCACCTCAGTGATTTCTGCAAGGATCTGACTGGTATCCAGCAAATCCAGGTTAGTTTGGAATTCCTTTACTTTTTAGAAAAGAGTACTGTGTATGTGTTTCTTGGATGTCTATCAACAGTGTTCAATTTATGTTGTACTAGGTTAGGTAGGTCGACTGTCCCTTTAAAAGACCAGATAGTGCGGGACTAGAAATTTATATTACCCTGGGAGTGATTACCAACATTTACTTTATGAGGAGAGAGAGACAAATGGAAGAGAGAGAAACATTGGCATGAAAGAGGTTTTTTCACTTTCTCCATATGCTTTTTGTCTCTTCCTTGTAACTCTATCTCCTCATGGAGTATTGTTAGTTACTCCTGTAGGAATATAAAATTTCTCGTTAAACACTATCTCTTAGGTTTTGCAATGTGAATTATTTTATTACTTTGAATTGCAAGCTGGCCACGCTTTTTAAACTGTTGCTTACTTCAACTAGTTTCTTAGAATTTTCTTTACGTTAATCTCTCTTCTAAACTTTTTGATGAACATCATGTTGCCTCTATCTTATTCTTGTATTTCTGTGTGGCTCCAGGTGGACAGAGGTGTTACGCTTAGTGAAGCACTCCTCAGGCATGATAAATGGCTTGAGAATAAAGGGATAAAAAATACTAGCTTTGCTGTGGTGACATGGTCAAACTGGGATTGTCGGGTGATGTTGGAATCTGAGTGCCGATTCAAGAAGATCAGGAAGCCTCCTTATTTTAATCGGTAAATGATCAGATAAAAACTTGTAGATTTGAACCATTCCATTATAAATATATTTGAATTTCTGGGCAAACTATTTTTCATTGTGAATGAATTGCAACTCTGTTTCTTTTTCTATTTTTTTGTGGATGTCATAAGTGCCTCTGACATGATATTCTTTTTTCTTTTTCTTACATTTGTTAGATGGATCAACTTAAAAGTTCCGTTCTGTGAAATATTTGGTGGTGCAAGATGTCTGAAGGAGGCTGTTGAGATGGCAGGCCTAGAATGGCAGGGCCGTGCTCACTGTGGACTGGATGATGCCAAAAATACTGCTCGGCTGCTTGCCCTACTCATGCATCGGGGTATCAGATTCTCCATCACCAACTCACTGATGTGGAACACAACTGACAGTTCATTGCCATGCAAGCAGTCCCCCGAGAACCTGTCCTTTTCACCACATCAACCCCAAAAGCTGAAGGAAATGCGCATTCCTGTTTTCCCGTATCACCCCTTTTGTTTCTGTGGGGTGAAAAGCAGCAACGGAATGGTTCGAAAGCCTGGACCGAAGCAAGGTAGCCTGTTCTTTGGCTGTGGCAACTGGACTGCCACTAGAGGTGCCCGCTGTCATTACTTTGAATGGGCATCTCCTTGACTAAGATTATGGAAAACCTGTTTAGCTTTGGACTCCGCATCCTATATTCTGTCAGGATGCACTGTGAAAAAGATGACAAAAAAAATGGAAGATTGAAAGTAATGTAGTAGGTTGTCTCCTAGTGAACAAAATATAAATAGTTGGCTCAATTGGTGGAGGGTTTGGGAAACATCAGAGTGGTAGGAGAGCTGCAACCTGTAAAGCTGACTTGTTGACTGGAGAACAAATTGGGAAATGTTTGATGGGTAGTTAGGATGATGCTTTTTACGTGCATGGACATGCTAAGTTATTGTTATGATAAATAACCCGTGAGATAGGGACAATTCGATTTCCTATGCATCTCTAATGGGAGTGGATAGAGTTGCTTGCCCAAATTTCTCATATCTGTTCTGTTTTTCCTTGTTTTCTTGAATTCCTTTGGGTCTTGTCCGGGGCTTTGATGGTCAAATTAGGTCTGTTGATTATGTACTGTTATTCTAGCGAGTAATTTAGCATGCAGCTCCAAAACATAATGAAATGGAATGAGAAAAGGTGCGCTCATTTTCAATGCATCAAGCAGGTTTCTAGTTAAACTAAACTTGAGATTGATCCAGACGAACCTAAAAAACAAAATGATATGATTTTAATAAAAATGATTTATTCGGTAACCCAAACTCTTTTTTGGTTAGACAACAATGCACTGTTAATAAAACGTTATAGGCACTTGACTGAGGCAGATAAAGCTTGAAAAGCTTCCCTCCAAGCATATTCCTCTTGGTCAGTATTTACAAGTGTCATGACCTCTATTACTTGACGACATCTTTAAAGGAGGAAACTAAAACTCAGCCTCCAAGCTCCAGACATGGTCTACGAAGACATTTTCAAGCCAAGGCCATCATCACCCTTCCATTCCCTCCCTATATTTAATGCCTTCAAGCCACCTTCCATAGTTTCCTGCCACAAAACCAATCACATTTTCAGTGAATCTTTTACATCAATGAAAATAAAATATGAAACTACACAGCATCCATGATGAGCACTGAACAAGCTGTTGCATCCCACAATCATTTTGTTTTTCAATAATTACTTCCAGCAAACAAAATCTTTCCTAGATTCTATCTCGTTCCTTGGAGATGTTAAACAATGGAAGCTGCAAGAAGAGCTCTGTGCGTAAGCGATCCGTTTAACCCACTCATTACAACCTTCGCGCAGTCTGCTGGCATTCTTGTCATCTCTCATTGCTTCCACCTTTTCTTGAAACAATTCGGACAGCCTGGACCTGTTGCACAAATCTTGGTAATCAATCTTTCTCTTTCCATATACATCCCTAAATATCAATTTATGTAACGTTTATGCCAGCTTATATACTCTTTTGTTTCATCAGGCTGGAATTGTTCTAGGTCCCTCATTGTTGTCCCGCATCCCCAAAGTTAATCGATTCTTTATTCAGTCGAGTACCGCGGATTATTATGAAGTAATTGAAACCATTTTCCGCACAGTTTTCATGTTCTTGATAGGCCTAGAGATGGATATTCCTTACATGAGGCGAAGCTTGCGAAAAGCGAGCATTATTGCATCTGGTGGGGTGATTGTAGGTGTCTTGTTTGGTATTGCTGTATCCATTTCCCTCATCATTTTGTTAAAAATAAAATCCCAACTTTTTGATTTTGCCACTATCATCATAATAGCATTAACGAACTCGGCATCTCCTGTAGTTTTTCGACTGGCAGCTGAACTGAAGTTTCTGACTTCAGATACAGGAAGATTGGCAGTCTGTGCTTCTTTGATCACTGAAATGTTTTGCGTGTTATGGAGGTCTGTTAGCCTCGCAGTGGATCCATGGAAAAATTTAGGAACAGGGATTCTTTTCCTTCTTATGACCGTGACACTTATAGGTATAAACAAGTATTTGGCTTCGTGGTGTAACCAGAGGATTCGGAACCAAAAATATGTGACGAACACAGAGTTTTTAGTCTTCTTGTTCCTTTTAATAGCGGCCGCACTTTTTATTGAAGAATATGGTTACAACAGTGCAATATCTTGCTTTTTGTTAGGCTTGATGTTCCCTAGGGAAGGCAAAACTACTCGGACATTGTTGCATAAACTCAGTTACGCTACATACAACTTCATACTTCCAGTGTACTTTGGCTACATAGGTTTTCAGCTTAATGTTTCTATTTTGGGTAGATTAAAACCTTTGATCACGGTTATTGTGATGATTGTAATGTCCATCGCAACTAAAATTATTGGCACGCTAGTTGCTTGCCATTACCTCAAGATCTCAACAGACGAGGGTATTGTACTTGGCTTTTTACTCGATTTGAAGGGAAATGCCGAACTTCAGATCTTGGGAAAGCTGCCAAAGGAAACTGTAAGTTTTTGGAAAAATTATCAGTACCCTTGTGCTTTTTTGAATTACTCTATGGCAGGATGCGTTGATATGAATACTGAAAAAAAAAATCGTTCTCTTCTTTCCGTAAATGATATTATTTTATGCTTTTCCTATAGATGAAACAGTGGGAGGAAGCAGATGTTCACGGTATGGTGCTAACTGTTGTGGTGATTAACACTGTGATAGCAGGAGTGGTAGTGGCTCATATATTAAGGAAAAAAGAAGAGTATTTTTCTCACAGCCATATCTCACTTGAATTAGGTGAACATGAGAGTGAACTTCGAATGCTGGCTTGTGTCTACGGATCTCGGAATATATCATCGAAAATTGGGTTAATCTCTGCTTTTAGTGAATCTCTCAAAACACCAGTCACCACTTACCTGATGCACCTAGTTGAGCTACCAAAGAAACGCACCAAGAAGAATTTGATGTACCACCAGCTACAAGATGGTGATCAATACAGTGACGAAGAGGACTATGGCGGAAATGATGTTGTGGAGATCAATGATGCTGTGGATGCATATACCATGGAGACCAAAGTTTTGATCCACCAAAGGAAAGTTGTGTCTTACTTTGAGAGAATGTATGAAGATGTGTGTGATTCCATTGAGGACTTGCGTGTTTCGATCATATTTCTGACTTTTCACAAGCACCAGCGCCTTGATGGGAAAATGGAGAGCGGAAAGGATGGAATGAGAACCACTAACCATAAGGTTATGCGTCATGCCCCATGCTCGGTAGGGATCTTTGTGGATCGAGGGCAGACAGGATTTCAACAACCTAGTTCACAATCTGTGCAAAATATAGCAACATTATTTTTCGGAGGCCCTGATGATCGCGAGGCATTGGCGTGTAGCAAAATGATTTCAAACCATCCTCACATTCATTTGACACTCATACACTTCCAGAATTTACCATCAAGCAAACAGACAGAGTACACCAATGAAATACTCCACAGGAATGATGAGTTGCTTTTGGAAATGTCAAATCACGAGATTGAGGCTGACATTGACAGGGCATATACGCAGGATTTCTATAACAGGTTTCCACAAGTAAACTATATATATTTGATATCTTTGTTTCTTTATTGCTCTAAACATGTCTTTTCCTTCTGATAGAGTAATTGCATTGCCTCTGTTGGCTCTTGTTACATATAAGAACTGCATTTTTCTTTTTCTTTCAGATATGTGACGTCGGGTCAAGTTGGATATGTAGAGAAGTATGTTGAGAATGGGACTCAAACCGCAGAGGCTCTAAGAGACATACATGATACCTTTTCATTGCTCATTGTAGGAAAGGGTGGTAGAGGGAACTCACCTATGACAACTGGTATGAGTGACTGGGAGGAGTGTCCAGAGCTGGGGACAGTCGGGGACCTTCTGGCTTCTTCAGAACTTAACACCAACAGTTCGGTTTTGGTCATTCAACAATATCGACATTCGAGAAATGACCTTAATTAGGGATTATCAGACATCTGATGTGCACGTATATTAATGTACATATACATGTGAAATTGTTAGATAGTTATTGTCTATGGTTTTCATTCGAACAGGATTTCTTACAATGTAATTTGACTGAGTTTTAGACACATTGTTTAGCTTATTGCTTAAGGAGAGGTAATGATCTTCCTGGCGTTGGAACAGGTAAAGGGCCTGTTCCAAGACAGGTAATGCTTGAAATTTCTGGTTGCTCTAGCTTACGGTCACTTCCCGAGGAGTTTGTAACCTAGTCTCTTTACATGAACTGGAAATTATCAACTGTCCTAGCTTCTTGGAAAAATGCAAAGGAATAAGGAACTTCAGAGCAAGAGGTTAGGATTTCTCCAATGATTATGGCACGTGATGGAAAACCTGTGGAACCGTCATCATCTACCAACAGAAGGTTTCAAAGTGGTGTTTATACAGGCGAGCTTCAACATTACACTCGTTCAATTTCTACAAGTCATAAGATCCTAAAACCTCACAATGTTGACTGACTGATTTTGATAATCTTTGCATCAAGTTCTGCTTTCACCATAACATTTTCCCATTCCCAAATGGCAAAAGTCAGTTCTATCGATAAAATAAAATAAAATAAAAGGTAAAATCAGGCTCTTTAAACATCCAAGTTTGAAGGGGTGGTAGACGAGGGCTATGATCGGTGTTCTATGATGCTGTTGGAGCAACTTTATGGCAGTCAAAAGTTATCTGGATCCTTAGAAGATCTTAGACTTCGGAGTCTCATGCTCTCAGAAATGGGAGAAGGGGAGAAACATTGTCAACAGTGACACTGATAGTCAAGTTTTTCCAGCTCATCAAAAAGAAGTCCAATAGCAGTCAAAATTGTCGCCAGATTTCAGATTTCCCGGAGTTGTTAGAGGAGCTGTAAGTGGAAATGGCAGTGGAGAAGAGGAACCTCATTCGGTTTCCGCAGGTTCATATACCCCACCTTTCACCATCTGTCCTATTCAAAGTTTCAAACCCAACAAACATCTGCCTTACTCTCTTTTCCTCAATTTCCTGATTCAGGATCTCATAAATTTTTTTTGTCCCATTCCTTCCTTTTTGTTTCAGGTGCTAATAGCAGGGGAACTTAGTGTTAGGAACATTAAAAAAACAAAGGACATCAGAAGTTAGTGTCTGACTGCTCGGAATGTCGCAGTAATCATCCAATCGCTTGAGATGGAAGTCTGTTACTCAAATACAGATCAAATGGACTAGGTTAACTTGCTTTAGTTTCTCTGAAACATCTTGTTATCAGCAAACTGGTAATCTGGAAAGAGAAGCATAGAGCTATGTCTTTCAGCTTTATATGATTATACTTTCCATTGTAACTGGTTCGATGGGTTCCAAACTACATATATTTTCATCTCAGGGACTTTTGCTTCTTTATTTTTTCTTTTTCTAAATATACTTTGGAAGTCAAAGTGAATAATTAATTCTGTCTCGACTAGAAAGGTTTCTGAATCTGAGATATATCTAGTGAATAATTAATTTTCAGATGATTTTCCTCCGAAAGAAAAATGGGAAATATTATAAATATTATATTCATTTCACAGGAAATAAATAGTGCAAAAAAGAGATGGAATGAAATAGTACAGAAACTCTTTTCATATAAATTGCAATGGCTGTTATTGGGATAAATATGGTGTTTTTAGTAATGAACTGTATCAGTGTTCATAATTACATAACTTAAATCTATGCAATATCTTAAGCTTGTTCTAAGAAGTTAATGATCTTGGCACTAAAAATAGGATCAAAGGCAAATCAGTAGTTAAATAAACAAGCCATCTCCCTCCTAATAGATTTTCCTCTTGGTCAGTATTTTCAAGTGTCATGTCCTCTATAACTTTGACGACATGTGTAAACAGGGCAAATGAAACCCAGCCGCTCAGCTTCAGACACGGTCTCCATAGAGATTTTCAAGCCAGGGCATCATCAGCCTTCCCTCCCTATTTTTAATGCCTTCAAGCCACCTTCCATAGTTTCCTGCCACAAAACTGTTTACATTTTCAGTAAATCTATTACACCAATGCAACAAAAGAAAAAAAAATTGGAACGACACATGCCGTGATGAGCACTGAACAATTTGTCGCATCCCACAATCACTTTTTTTTTTTCAATTTATTACTTCCAGCAATCAAAATCTTACTAGAATCTATCTTGTTCCTTTGTGATATTAAAAAATGGAAGCTGCAGGAAGAGCTCTGTGCGCAAGGGATCCATTTAATCCGCTCATTACAACCTCCACGCAGGCTGCTGGTATTCTTGTCATCTCTCATTGCTTCCACCTCTTCTTGAAACAATTCGGTCAGCCTGGACCTGTTGCACAAATCTTGGTAATCCATCTTTCTCTCTTTTCAATATACGTTCATGAATCTTGATCTTTTTCTGGTATATAAGCCAACTCGAATAAATTTTAATGTGTTGATAGTTTCTTGTTCTATCAGGCTGGAATTGTGCTAGGTCCCTCGTTGTTGTCCCGCATCACCAAAGTCAATCAATTCTTTATTCAGTCGTCTACTGAAGACTATTATAAAGTTTTGCAATTCATTTTCCGCACAATTTTTATGTTCTTGTTAGGTCTAGAGATGGATATTCCATACATGAGGCGTAACTTGCGCAAAGCAAGCATTATTGCATCTGGTGGATTGATTATAGGTGTCTTGTTTGGTATTGTTGCATTTATTTCCCTCATCATTTTATTAAGAATAAAAGCCAGTTTTGATTATGCCAGTTCCATCATAATAGTCCTAGCGAACTCGGCATCTCCTGTAGTTTTTCGACTGGCAGCTGAACTGAAGTTTCTGACTTCGGATACAGGAAGAATGGCAGTCTGTGCTTCTTTAATCTCCGAAATGTCTTGCGTGCTATTGGGGTCTATAGTTCATTCAGCTAGCTGGGAATATTTTGGAAAAGGGATTCTTTTGCTTTTACTGACCATAGCACTAATAGTTGTAAACAAATATTTGGCCTTTTGGTGCAACCAGAGAACCCGGAACCAAAAATATGTGACACATGCAGAGTTCTTGGTCTTCTTGTCCCTTTTAGTAACGGCGGCACTTGTTATTGAAAAGTATGGTTACATCAGTACAGCATCTAGCTTTTTATTCGGCTTGATGTTCCCTAGGGAAGGCAAAACTACTCGGTCATTGTTGCATAAACTCAGTTACGCTACGTACAACTTCATACTTCCAGTTTACTTTGGCTGCATAGGTTTTCAGTTTGATGTCTCTTATATGGGAAGTTTCAATAGTTTCATCATGGTTATAATGATGATTTTCATGTCCATTGCAAGTAAAATTATCGGCACATTATTTGCTTGCCATTACCTCAAGATCCCAACAGACGAGGGCATTGTACTTGGCTTTTTACTCGATTTGAAGGGAAATGCCGAATTTCATATCATGCGAAATCTGCCAAAGGATACTGTAAGTTTTCTGAAGACCTTTCCAGGAGTTATTAGTACCCTTGTGTTTTTCTTTACGTAGCATTTGGTACTTGCATTGACATAGATACTTACCTCAATAAAAATTGTCTTCTTTCTTTTAGTAATGTTGTTTTATGCTTTTCCTGTAGTTGAATCCAATGGATCAAGAGAATGTTCAAAATCTGGTGGTATCTGTCGTGGTGATGAACACTGTGATAGCAGGAGTGGTAGTGGCTCATATATTAAGGAAAAAGGAAGAGTATTTTTCTCACAGCCATACCTCCCTTGAATTAGGTGAACATGAGAGTGAACTTCGAATGCTGGCTTGTGTCTACGGATCTCGGCATATATCATCGAAAATTGGGTTAATCTCTGCTTTTAGTGAATCTCTCAAAACACCGGTCACAGCTTACCTGATGCACCTAGTTGAGCTCCCAAAGAAACGTACCAAGAAGAATTTGATGTACCACCAGCTACAAGATGGTGATCAATACAGTGACGAGGAGGACTATGGCGGAAATGATGTTGTGGAGATCAATGATGCCGTGGATGCATATACCATAGAGACCAAAGTTTTGATCCACCAAAGGAAAGTTGTGTCTTCCTTTGAGAGAATGTACGAGGATGTGTGTGATTCCATTGAGGACTTGCGTGTTTCGATCATATTTCTGACTTTTCACAAGCACCAGCGCCTTGATGGGAAAATGGAGAGCGGAAAAGTCGGAATGAGAACCACCAACCATAAGATTCTGCGCCACGCGCCATGCTCGGTAGGGATCTTCGTGGATCGAGGGCAGACAGGATTTCAACAACCTAGTTCCCAATCTGTGCAAAATATAGCAGCATTATTTTTTGGAGGCTCTGACGATCGCGAGGCATTGGCGTGTTGCAAAATGATTTCAAACCATCCTCACATTCATTTGACACTCATCCACTTCCAGCATTCACCGTCAAGCGAACAGACAGGGTACAATAATGGCACACCCCACAGGGATGATGAGCTACTGATGGATATGTCAAGTCACGACATTGAGGCTGAGATTGACAGGGCTGTTGTGCAGGATTTCTATAACAGGTATCCACTGGCAAATTACATATACGCTTGACATCTTTGCTTCTTTCTATTCTAAACATATTTTTTCCCTTCTGAAAGACTAATTTCATTGCGTCTTGGCTCTTGTTACAATAAGAAGTGCATTCTTCTTTTGCTTTCAGATTTGTGACGCCAGGTCAAGTTGGATATGTAGAGAAGTATGTTGAGAATGGGACTCAAACAGCAGAGGCTCTAAGAGACATACATGATACCTATTCATTGCTCATTGTAGGAAAGGGTGGTAGAGGACACTCACCTATGACAACTGGTATGAGCGACTGGGAAGAGTGTCCAGAGCTGGGGACAGTAGGAGATCTTCTGGCTTCTTCAGAACTTAACACCAACAGTTCGGTTTTGGTCATTCAACAATATCGGCATTCGAGAAATGGCCTTAACTAGGGATTATCAGAGATCTTATGCGCACGTATGTTAATGTATGTATATTGTATATGGATCATCGGGTAATTATTGTCTATAGTTTCCATTCACACAGGATTTCAGACAATGTCATGCGACTGAGTTTGTAAACCCTTCATTAGGTTTACAGCTTCAGGAGAGGTAATGGGCCTCAAGGCCCTCAACTATACAATCAGGAAACTGACCAGTCTACTTAATGGAGTCGATTAGGGTAGTATAACTTTTCACCAGGTGTTCAGTATTTAACTACTTTCAGGTGTCCAAATTAAGGGTGTATTTGGATAAACTTTCTCATGTGACTTTACCAAATTAGGAAAGGAGAGCCATGTTCAAATCTCAGCTCTGATAACTCATTGATGATTATTGCCCTTCAAATTAAGCATCCATGGCAAGCACGCAAGACTTTCCATGTTCTGAACACATTCTGTTGCTACAGTGGCTATATTCTGCCGTGCAGGTAATGTTGTCCGAGCTGCGTTTTGGTATGGATTGTCTGTCCATTTCAGGATTTATCCTATTATCTATGAACTTCCTATTGTTCTGGTTCTTGATCCAGACACCTTCCAATCTGGTCAGGAGCCACTTCTTGTCAATTGGAAATCTAGACGAAGCTGCGTCTACTGAAGACTATATAAGAGTCTTTGTATTTCTTTACATGATTTACATGATGTAATGGTTATTTGTTTTCCCAGTCTACCTGTGTTTTTTTTTTTAATTTTAATTTTTAATTTGTTTTAAATTAAAATTTTTATATTTTTAGATTATTTTTTATATACTGATATTAAAAGTAATTTTTTTAAAATATTATTTTAATATATTTTTAAATAAAAATTACTTTAAAAAACAATTATTACCCCAACATGAAACACAATACTAGAAAAGATTTAAGAATATATCTAACATGTGTAAGCCCTAACAATATGAAATATCTCGCTAATATACATTTTGATCTTGCTTAAAAATTTAATTTGATCTCTGTATTTTATTTTTCTTACGAGTAAGTTCTTAATTAAAGTTTTTTTAGTCCTTATATTTCACAATAAATACAATTTATACCTTAGTAAATTTTTTTAATTAAATCTCTACATGTCAAATCTTAATGTTGGTCAAAATTGTAAAAGTAGATATATGATATCTTAGAAAACAAAATTTTAACTTAAAAAATCAAGATAAAACATAAGAAAATAAGTTATCAGAATAAAATGTGAAAAAATATTCTTGTGATATTAATATGATATTATAGAAAACAAAATCTTTTATGAAAAACTAAATTATTTTTGCTGTTGTTATACCAAGCTTCCGGTAAAACGAAAGTCCAAGGAGAGAAAATCAATAACTTCCCTAAATCAGCAAGAAGGCATAAATGTGGAGTTTCCATGGATTGCTTTTGACACTTCACTGTATGGTGATGATTTCGATTCGATTCAGATTTTATTAAAAATAATAATTAAATTGAATTTTTTTAAAAAAATTAAAATTGGTTTAAACCAACTAATTTTGGTTCGGTTTTTTTATTTGGTTTGGTTTTTTTGTTTGGCTCAATTTTGGCTCAGTTTTTTTTGATTTAGCTCAGTTTTTTCTGGTTTTTTCCGTTTAGGTTTGGTTCGATTTTTTTTAGTTTCAAGGTTATAAAACCGAAACCAAACCAGTCAGTTTTTTCAAAATTTTAAGCAATTTTTTTCACTGTTCGGTTTTTTCGGTTATTTTTTTCTGATTTTCTCGGTTTAATCAGTTTTTCGAGTTTTTTATTCACCCCTACTTTACTCCTTGTCTCTGTATATTTTATTATAAAATAAAAGAAATAAAAAAAACTTCATGAAGGACTTAGGTAGGAAAAAAAATACAAATTTGAAGAGAAAGTAAAAAAAAAAACCAAAACATACATAAAAAAAATATAATATATTATTAAAAACTAAAATTACTTAACAACATTATTTTTGAATGAAAAATAAAATTAAACTTAAAATCAAAATCAAACGTGGCTAAAAACTCGACTATCAACTTACCGATTTTTTATTTATTAAAGAAATATTATTTTAAACTTTTTAAAAGAAATTGAAAAGTCAATTTTCCGCGTTTTATGACCCAGGCCTGGCCTTATCGATGTTGCAAACTATGCTTAACGGGTAATTACAAAAACACGGGCCGGGCTTAGAGGACATTTACAAGCCCATGCTCGAAAACCTCTAGTTACGAGCATGCCTCTCTTTCTACGAACTTTTTTGTTAAAAAAAATCAGGAGAATTCCATCTTCTTTGCTCTCGGGCTGCAGCTCCCTTTACCCAGCTGCTTCCATCTCTTTCCTTCAACTGCGCTAACCGTACCATAATCACTTAACAGTACTAACAAGTACAGTGCGGGTCGTGAGTTTTAGGCTTGCAGTGTAGTTAAATTCTTCAACATGGTAACGATCCTTTTTTTCCCCTACAGCTCAATTTTCTACAGTTTTAATTTTTGCTGTTTCGGTGAAGTTTTCGAAATTTTTGTTAGGGTTTCAGCTTAATAATTTTTTGAATTTTAATCGTCTATTTATTGCAATTTAAATGGGCAAGTAGAGAATAATTGCTAACCTAATTGTGATTTTAGTTGTTAATTTTAGTCACAGGTTTTCATTTTCGGATTTTTGAGGTTTTATTTGCACATTTGGTTTTTTTTTTTGAATTTAATCACCTATTTATCGCAATTTAAATGGTCAAATAGAGATTAATTGCTAACCTAATTTTTATTTTTGGCGTTAGTTTTAATTATAGGTTTTTTTTTTTTTTTTGCATATCTAGTGATTCTTAATAAATTCCATGCTTCCATTTCATTTTTACTTTTTATTTGAATAATAATTTATTTATGTTGGTTTTTTTTTTCAGGAAGAATTCAGGAGGGCTATATTGCAGTCTGGTCCAATTGAATCTTTTGCTCTCCAGACCGTTCAAGAATTTATTAAACCTCAGGTGATTAATTTTTTTTCTTTATTCAATTTTTTTTGCGCATGGAGTGCTTGCTGATTTGCTGCTGCATCATTGAATGATGATCACAGAAGCAAACTAAATTAGTGCAAGATGAGAATCAATTGTTGGAAAATATGCTCCGGACATTGCTTCAGGAGCTCGTGGTATGTATTTTTTTTTTTTGTGATGCATATTGAAGGAGCATTTTATGTATAGTTAATATGGATAATTGTGGATTTTCTTTTCTTCATTTTGTGTGAGCTGAGAGATTTGACATTTGTTTTTTATGCAGTCATCTTCTGCGCAGTCGAGGGAGGAAATAATGTTGTATGGGAAGTCCATTGATGATGGTGAAGACTCACAGGGTCAAATTCCTCGTCTGCTAGGTATATGCTTGTAATTGTTATTTAGTTCCTGTGCTTGTGCCCAGGATTCTGAATTAAGTTGTGTTAAATTGTGATGAAGTGTTCTACAAGATTAAATAAATAAAAGGTGATATAATTTGATTTCTTCTTTTGGTTTTAATTTTTTCATTAGTGACTAGTGAAAAATATTTTTGAGTTGGTTTGATTTAAGCATTCCCCTATAGATGCAGAATGTTGCATAAAATAGGACCTGCAAATTGGTTCTGTGAGAGCTGGTTTATTGTGTTGGCTTCATCTGGTTTTTACGATTGAGAGAATCCATGCAAAATAGAATTGCTTAGTTTTGCAAGAGGCTATTTACTTTTATCAATTCTTTTCCACACAGGCTTGCGATAAATTGTGAATTGGGTCTACGGCAAAAATTGATTAATGTCCAGATGGATTACAAATTTTGTGTTTCATCTTGGTTTATTTTTTAACAGCTAAACCAAACAAGAGTAGACTATATTTTAACACTTATTGACACAATATACAAATGTGTGAAACTATAGAAGTGGTGGTTCACGGACATTTTTTTGCCTTTTCTTTACAGAAATTTAATGATTTTAAAATGTAATTTGTTCAGACAAAACTAGAACTAAAGTGCTCCCACGCACTAGGTTCTGGTGGATGGAGCTTGAAAGAGTTCCGCAAATCCTTGGAACTGTCATCTTTGTGATGTTCATTTCAACTTTGAGTTAAATTTGCTTGTGTCATGCAGTGCTCTAATTATTGTACGGATTGTTGAGGGGTTGGTGCAAGAGCTATAGATTCCAGAAGTATAAATACTGTTGAAAACCCCTCTTTAGCAAACTGTTCTTTCTCTGGGACAAGACTTGACAAGACTCCTAGAAGTTGTCTGAATTTTCTAACTGATATTTTTGTAGCGAGTGACCAATTAGCATGCTTGGCGATGTCTCATTCTTCTTATTTATGATTTTATATTATAACATCAATCTCAAGGACTTCTTCTGGTGGATTTGAACAGGGCTTGAACCAATGATGTAGCTGTTTCATTACTTTTTGCTGGATCTTTTGGCAGCACCAAGTTTATTTTTTGCATATATCTTATTATTTTATCATTGCTTTTCAAATTTTAACTTCTTTTTGGGCTACCAGATGTTGTTCTGTATCTCTGTGAGAGAGATTTTGTTGAGGGTGGTATGATATTCCAGTTGTTGGAAGATTTGACAGAAATGTCTACAATGAGAAATTGCAAGGATATTTTTGGTTACATAGAGAGTAAGCAAGATATACTTGGAAAGGTACATGCTTTCAGGTTGTTCCAAGTTTTTTGTTTATATTTTTATCCATGTTCATGATTTTGATTAGACTCTCCAACACCAGTCCTGCATATTCAATTGCAACTAACCACTGTGTTTATTTTGATGATTGCTTTTCATACAGCAAGAACTTTTTGCTCGTGGAAAACTTGTGATGTTGAGAACATGTAATCAACTTCTCCGACGCCTTTCAAAGGTAGTTTAATGTATTGATATATGTGGTGCATACATAAGCATAATTTCTTGTATGCTAACCTGTGTCAACAAAAGAATTTGTATTTGCTTTGTCTTGACTATTTCACATTAGGGAGTAAAAGCTCTTTATTATGATGGAACTTTATGAGTCTTGAATGAAGACCTATGACTTGTCTCCTCTTTCTCTTGTTAGGAAGAATCTGTCCAACATTGATTTCTGGGTAATGCTGAATGTGGATATAGCTCTTGATTTAGTTAATTAGTTCTTTGTCTTTGGCATTCAATGATCTTTGTAGATTGTGATTTTATAATGAATAAAATATAAGAGTGCTCATCTGCGGCAATCAGAACAACAAAGTCAGATTTGCTTTTGTTTGAAGTACAATAATACAGTTATAACTCCTTTTAATTGCTTTCCCTTCTCCTCTTCTCTTTTCTTTTGTTTCCAAAATAAAGGAAAATTTGACAGGGGCTACTCCCTACTGTTTATTTTTTTCCTTAACCTTTGGTTCCAACATATGAGGGGCTACTACCTCCTGTTTCCTTAACCATTGGTTCTAATATTTTAACTTTACAGGCAAATGATGTCGTGTTTTGCGGACGAATTCTGATGTTTCTAGCACACTTTTTTCCACTATCTGAACGCTCAGGTATGTATTTATTTTCAGCTCTTGTATTTCGAAAGCGAGTGCCGTCATTGGATTAATATGTCACTTTGTTTTGCTTAATGGCTGCAGCTGTAAACATTAAAGGAGTTTTCAACACATCAAATGAGACTAAATATGAGAAAGAGCCACCAGCTGGTTCGTCTTAGCTACAGAAAACTTCAGTAAACTTTGTATTGACTTGTCTAGTACCACTTAACTTTATTGCGGGATTGTATGTGCTGATCTTTGTCGCTTCTTTTCAGCCATTTCTCTTGACTTCAACTTTTATAAAACCATGTGGAGTTTACAGGTAAACCTTGCCTCTACAATCACTGTTAGTTTAGATAAGGATTCCATTCTCTTCACCCAAACATGTGCTTATCATACCCTGACAAAACTCTCTCTTAACTAACCTGGGGTTAGTTACGTGAGAAACTACATATCCATGGTAATCGATTCAAAGAGGAAGCACAATCATGCATTTAGTTCCATCTTCTTATGGTGAAAGAAATAAAAGATGCAAGGAAAAAAGATAACTTCAAATTATTTTAATTTGACTTTATATTCTGTATATCTTAGTTTTTCTTATAAACCTAATCTGTTTAAGAATTTTCTTACCTAGGAATCTTAATACTATTAAAGACATGGTATATTGAGGAAACTAGGAAATTAATTAGGAGTTCTCTACTATGTGTGTTTTGCTTTTCTTATTTTGGCTTCTTTTTCTTCTCTTGCTTAGCACTATTAGGATTTTGGTGCCCGTAAGAGGATCACTTATTCTATGTTATCTGTAGGACTTTGATAGTGGAATTGTTCAGTATTTTGGTTTAGTTTGAGAGTTGCTGCCTAGAGTATACTTTCTCTTAACTTTCTAAGGGATGTTTTCTTCTGTTTTGCAGCTACTTGCTGTACTTACTCTGACAAACGTGTTTGCTTGCTTTTTCAGGAGTACTTTTGTGACCCTTCCCTTACTCTTTCTCCAATCAAGTGGCAAAAATTCTCATTGAGTTTGATGGTGAACATTTATCTTTGTATTAAATAAGTTTTATATCTTTTTACTTGATATTAAATTAAAATTTTCTTTATATTTTATTCTACCATGTTTTTGTTGTACTTCTATGTTATCATTATAATGACATTTTTTTTAATTTTTTTTTGAGATATATAGGTCATCTTGAATGCCTTTGAAGCTCAGCCTTTGAGTGAGGAAGAAGGAAGTGCTAACAATTTGGAGGAAGAGGCGGCATCATTTAACATAAAGTATCTCACAAGCAGTAAACTGATGGGTTTAGAGGTGACTGGTGTTTGAAACTGTTGTTGAACAATATAGGAAGAACATCTTGATCTAATGTTTAGCTTATAAATTTTTTTGTTTTTAAATTTTCCAGTTAAAAGATCCAAGTTTTCGACGCCATGTTCTTGTGCAGTGTCTCATACTGTTTGACTACCTTAAGGTAATGATTGCTGAATTTTCAAATTAAAGCCTTTTGTGTGCTTCTCATTTCTTTATTTATTTTGTTGTCTTCTTGTTCTACACCTCTTTTGGTCTGTCATAATTGATTGACTCTATGGATTTTTTTGCAGGCTCCAGGAAAGAATGACAAAGATTTAACATCTGAAAGCATGGTTAGTGCTGTTGCATTATTGATTTTGTAAGTTATATTACAATCTGCAAATTATTTGCACACATGCACATGGATTGGACACTTGGGGCTCACACATGCAAAATTGATCCATGCTTGTGCACACCTACTATTTCTTTTCATCATTGGAGTTCTGATATATGCTCATGTTTCTGAATATTTTGTTGCCAGAACATTCTGAAAGCAATGAATTTGATGCTGTATTTCATGAAATTCTCTTGAGATTTCTAGCATCAACATCTGAAAAAATTGAAATATTGAGACCTCACGCATGTGTTACTTTTCTCATGGCAAATGTTTGAACTGGTGGACAAGGATGAAATTGCGGAAAGTATCTAGTTATTCTTTACCTTTACTTTTGTAAAGTTTGAAGATTTTACACATGGCACAATCTAGATGTGCGAAGGTATTGCAAAATTTATGTACTAGTGTACTATATTGATAAAACAGGCAGTTAGGGAGACTTAAGGTGAAATGTGAATGTCTTTCTTTCAACCTTTTCTTAGAGAAGCAAAAGGATATTATCAGCTTTAAATTCCTGCTTGTGTGTTTCTTTACGTCCATTATGCACTTTGATAGATTGAAATCTGCATAAAAAACACACATCCCCTCCAAGTGCATTGCTTGGACATTCAGGACCAAACAAAAAGAATGATTGGTGTGACCATAACAATCTTATTGTGACAATCTCATTGGTCTGCAGCCTGACTGTAAGAGCATCCTGCTTTCTGTCCCACTTCACCTTTCGCCCTCTATTTCCCCTTTGGGAAAAAAGAAACTGCTTTGTCAAGAACACCATACCTCCTGTACAATGTTATTTCATTCGTAATCTTGTCTGCTTGACTTGGATTATATATTCTTGTTGATGTGTGAATTATGCATATATGTGATGGATATACTGACATGATTTGCTATGACAGTATACTTTCTCTTTACTTTAGAAAGAAGAAATAAAATCTCGCGAGGAGCATGTAAAGAAGTTGCTTGAAATGACTCCACCTAAAGGAAAAGATTTTCTTCACAAGGTTGAGCATATACTAGAACGTGAAAAGAATTGGGTAAGAATATGTTTGCCCTCTCTCTCTATTAATAGTAGATATGCATGTCTATAGCTTGTGTCATGAGATGACCTTTTTATAGAATAATAAGTTCCCAGTTTTCATGCTTTTAGCTGTGGTGGAAACGTGATGGTTGCCCTCCATTTGAAAAGCAGCCAATAGAGAACAAGACAGTCCAAGACGGGGGTAAAAAACGGTATGCAAGTTGATTGCTTCATGTTTTCCTTTCATGCTTACATTCATGACACTATACCCTTTTAGGAATATGTGCTTTGAGAATGATGTTGGAGATAGTAGGATAGCATCACTTGATTTGATTTTGCTGCCCTTCAGAATATTCAGTGGTTATATATAATGGGTTCTTTTTTACTGGATACAGATAACAGTTCATAAAACCATGTTTGCATCAATAGTGAAATAAGTTGCTGAAGCTTATAGCTTTGAAAACTTAACAGCTAATATGATTTCACAAGCTCTGGTATGTGGTTCAATATGAAAGTTAGTGGTCTACATTGAAGTTTTGTGTAGATGATGAAGTTGAAAACACCTCTATCCCACTTTGTTATTTACACCCAGCTTTCTTTTGCAGACTACAGTGTCCTTTTTGAAAAAAAAAAAAACAATGGAAGATATGGTTTTTAAATGCCTAATAATCTCAACCAAAAGTTTGTCTTTTGACCAAGAAAATTAGTGGAAAACTATTCATGGTCAATTACATTGATCCTAGCAACTGGATCAATTACATCGATCCTAGCAACTGGATCAATTACATCGATGGCCCTCCAACTCATTATCTGCAAATCATATTTAGGCATCTTTTTGTAATCTTTTTTTATATATATATATTTGCATACATTTTTACCACTGATGGCTATTTGACTATTTCACATTTCTGTTTAAAGTTTTCATCTATTCTTCTGAAATATGTGTTCTCTTCTTAATCCTCCAGTAGGCCAAGGTGGAGGCTAGGAAATAAAGAGCTCTCACAATTGTGGAAGTGGGCAGATCAGAATCCGGTTGGTCTAATTCACCAATTGAGTTGATGATTACAATATGCATACTAGTCATATTCTCCTTGTCTTTTCATTTTTCATTCAACAGCAAATCTTATTGCTTTGTGTTCTTGTTATTTTGCATTGCTGAATATTTTTATTCATGGCATCTTTGAGGCATGGTAACTTAAATTATAAGGATATATGTAGTCAAAATGCCAAAAGAAGCTCATAATAGTGTGATAGCCCAAGCAATCTATGGTTTTTCTTTCCTGTTGTTCATTTGTGAAGTTGTTTCATGTCGTGTTAGTTTAATACTTCTAGCTCATCAAGCTAGTACGAATGATTTTATTTACATGTCCAGAATGCCTTGACTGATCCTCAACGTGTTCGAACTCCTGCCATCACAGATTACTGGAAACCATTGGCAGAAGATGTAAGCACCCACCCTAATATGCTCGTCCAAGTCAAATAAATTTATATATATATATATATTGTACTTATCTTGATGTGTTAGCTATCTGAATAAGTTCCTTTATTTACTGAATTTATAGATGGATCCATCAGCTAGCATAGAAGCTGATTATCACCACAAGAATAATCGGGTAAGTTTTAGTTCTTAAAATTGATGTTCGAACATCACATTTCATTTTTGGTTAAAACATGACTTTATATTCCATGGTTATGGTGCTATTGAATCATTTACTTTTCTACCATTTCAGTTAACTACAAGTAATAATATTAGATATTACTATCTGATATCATTTCTAATGTGGTAATTAATTCTGGAATATATTGTTGTTGGGGCTAAAAGATTATATTTGTTGAAGATAAGGTAATCGATGTGTAAGTTTAGAATTTTGGAAACACTTCAAAAACACACTATTCTATAAATGTTTGGGAACATGAAAAACACAAACATAAATTGCGTAATGGATATAAATAAGGGTATCAGGATGTTAGAGGGATGTTCTTTGAGGAATACTGACCACCTAAACTAGAAGAAAATAATGGGTAGCTAGAGAGTTGTATTATGGATTAAAAAACAGGGGGAAAAAGAGGCATGTCTTGTATAAAAGCATTGCAATGTATTGCTTGAACCTAATCTGATTATGGTTAGTTAATTCAGATCTTGGAGGGACATTTTCCCATGGTACTAAGGACAATTTTGTAGATCTAATGGGTGATATTATGATCAGTGTCTGGTTTGTTGCACCTGACTATCAGGATATGCTAGCACGCATGTTCTTGTGACTAACATGTCTTTTAGTTCCTCATCAAAGTTAATAAGTGAATACATGGACTCAAGTATAAATGTTCCAATAATCTAATGAAGTGAACTGTTTTATTGGTATCAATCATCCAGCTTTAATAATAGTTAGGACATTCACTTGGTTTTGTGTGGATTCTGCATGAACATTGGATCATCTACATCTGCTCTTAGTTTTATGGTGAGTAGAGTTGCATGTGGCTCCCTGGATATTAAAGGCAAACCACATTAATGAATCATATGATCTCTATTTCTTGAGATAGGGACTGGGATGATAGGATAAAGTAATGAATGACCCCAAATTCTTATATTCGCACAAAGTTGTGATGGGTTGAATGCTGTGTCAAAGTATGAACTTAATGTGATCTGCTAGTCAATAAGCACACAGGTGACTCCTCATTTTAGCTCTGTTTGAAGGTGAGCTTTGTTGCTGAAAGTTGAATTGTTATGATAAGTCATGTGGATTGCTGGCTGCAAAAGTTATAATTACCTCTGTTTTCCCAGGTTTATTGCTGGAAAGGTCTCCGTGTCTCTGCTAGGCAGGATTTGGATGGTTTCTCTCGAGTATGATTACAGCCAATATATTCATAATTTTTGTTTTCATGATATCTGCTGGCTAACAGAATCTATGGGGATTTTGTTGCAGTTTACTGACCATGGTATTGAAGGAGTTGTTCCTTTAGAACTATTGCCACCAGATGTCCGGTCCAAACACCAAGCTAAACCCAATGACAGGTCTAAACGTGCCAAAAAGGATGAGCCAAAGGGTGCTTCACATCAAGTGGAAGATAATCAGGTATCTGTCTTAACATAAGCTCTCTAGTTCCATGTGGTAATTTGAATTTCTAATGATTTATTTGAACCTGTTGCCCTTATTAGAAATAAAAGGGGATTTTTTGTTCCTGTTATCATTTGAAGAGAATTAATTTTAATTATTTGTAGGGGTTCTGAATAGATTTTTTAACTGCTTGAAGCTTGAGTGTTTGTCCATGTAAAAATTTGCAGCTTCCTGATGAAATTACAGATTTCTAGTTAACGTCAATAGGCTGACTTTCTGGAAACTGGACCAGCTCGATATTTTTCATCTGATTAAAAATACGATTCGTTCATAAATTACCATGGACATCGAACATGTGGTGATTGACAGAAATGGGTTGACTGTTGTAGTTTTTAATATGCTTACTATTACAGTAGATGTTTCATCTTGCAAGGAAATCTAAATCAAGTTCTGCTACTTAGCCTATTCTTGGTGCGAACGAGATGAGGTTTTTGCAACAGCCAGGACAGTAGAAGGTCCAATTTATGCAGAAAGATACTGGCAGTCTCACTCATCAATTGTTTTTTGAATTTGCAGTTTAAGAGTTATTGATCAAACCCTGAGATGTTCATGATGTAAAGGATGACCAATCGATGTCAACTCTTGAGATTTGGTGTATTAGGATGCTAGGTGCTTTATATATTGGTAATCTTTACAGATGCTTTAGGACACTGTTTTCTGGTCTCAAGTAAATGTGTTTTGCTAGATTGCAACACGTGCAAGCGAGATTGATGGTGAAGGAATCAGAACTGATCTTGAAGCCTCTGTTACACCAATGGACTCTGATGCCATGGCCACAACCAGCAATATTTCACAGAGCAGCACTCCTACACCAGATGAACATCAAAAGCAGAGCCCCGACACGGATGGTGGTCAAGAGGCAGGCCACATAGAAGCAGACGCTGAAGCAGAGGCAGGGATGATAGACGGAGAGACTGATGCGGAGGTAGATTTAGAAGCAGTTGGCTGATTTTGGAACCACTTTTCATACCCCTGATGCTGGGCGTCTAAGTTGCTTGTGCAAAAGAATGTATCACTAGACTTCGATTAAAATACAGTGGGCATTTTATTAATGTTAGATCATTACCCTCTATTGCCTATCAGTATGCTACAGCTCTCTTTTATTCCTCTTGAGCTTCCTTTTCTTTCTGGAAATGAGAAGGATGGGATTAGTTATATTATAAATTTTATATGAGACGTCCAAAAATGCCGTCCTCTCGTTTGATGTTTTTTTCTTTTCATTTTATATTTTCCCAGTGAATTAAACAAATATTAATGTTTCTGAAGCCTGTGGAGGTAACTTCCATTTCGCCTTTCTTTTTTCACTTCACAAGCTTTCTAAACGGAGGACATTATTATTTATCAGCACAGCATTGATTGGTTTTAGTGAGTTGATCTGAAATCTGAATGGAACCAGTTTTTTTTTTTTTTTTTGTTTCTTCTTAAAACCACTTTGTTTTAGTATTTTTTTTTAAAGTTAAATAAATTGATCCAGGTTAACCACACTCAATCGGGCCTAACCCTTGCTTCGCTAGCTGACTTTCATAACTTTGATTGCAACTCACTCGTAACATTCGTATTCTAGCGCTACAGATGAGAAGCTGCTAAAGATAAACAAATGTTGACCTAAAGAGTGAAAATAGCTTCTGTTCTAGCACGCTACTTTAAGCTATTAAAATCTCCAAATTGTACAGATAAAACAGAGAGCAGAAAATCAAAAGCTTGCCTAGCCAAACCAAGCCACTTAAATGTCACAGACCACCTGGCAAATATGTTCTAAAGTTCTGGTAGCTTTCCACTAGTATTGTAACAAAGCAAAAAAAAAAAAAAAAACGATAAAACTGATTGGATGATGAAGAATGACAAAGGATCAAGAAATCCTCATTGAGCAGCAGTAATTCCGAAGCCCCAACCTTCTCATGCTTTCTGCAATTAATATATCAAATGAAAAATGTGAAGCGAACACCAAGAGAGAGAAGCCAACTTGAAGCTAGCACTAAGGGTGCAGTGCATGGTATCCTTACCTGCTGTACTGGAAGGTAGAGTTTAAATTCCGGTGGAAGTTCCTCTTCTGAGTATAGGCGATCA
>Ga0325411_1001174_pt1 | contig 28894 bp, 18 predicted proteins | sample PopdelMetagenome_13_FD_206181 | JGI IMG/M metagenome (GOLD analysis project Ga0325411, IMG submission 206181) | Populus deltoides microbial communities from Bellville, Georgia, United States - Xylem-PdIQD-R4 | ecosystem: Host-associated > Plants > Phyllosphere > Stem > Wood/Secondary xylem...
CCCCGCATTACACAACACCGCACCACACGCATAAAGATCAGCAACACCAAGACAAGACAGAACTACATGAAACTGCAGCAGCAGCAGCAGCATTATAAATATTTTATCACTCTTTAATCACACCTCCTTTACTACTACTTTTTTTTTTCCTTACTTCACTTGTTTCTTATTTTTCGATGGAACTTAATCAGACTCGTTTGGTCGGTGATTATATACTTGGCTCCAGTATCGGGCGGGGTTCTTTTGCCGTTGTTTGGAGGTCTATACACCGTTTTTCCGGTTTACAAGTTGCGGTTAAAGAAATTGACAAAAAACTGCTGAGTCCAAAAGTTAGTGAGAATTTGCTTAAAGAAATTTCTATTCTTAGCACTATAAATCACCCCAACATTATTCGCTTTTTTGAGTCTATCGAGGTAACTATGCCCCCCCTCCCCCTCCCCTGTTTTTTGTTTACTACGATCTTATGCTCTTGCAGTTATTTGATTTTTTTTTTTGTAACGATATCGTTTTTTCTAGACTGAGGACAGGATATTTCTTGTACTGGAATACTGTGAGGGAGGTGATCTTGCTTTTTATATTCAACGCCATGGGAAAGTGACTGAGGCTGTTGCAAGGCACTTTATGAGGCAATTGGGTATTGTGCATGATCAATTTTATACTATCAATCTTGCTTTTATAAAATTTTCCGGTGGTTCTGTTTTTATGAATTTTTAAAATAATTTCTTAACGTTTGAACATGGAAAGATACTGTTTTGGGTGTTCAACTCACGCTTTTAGTGTTTTCTGCAACTGGGTACCTGCCAATGTAACAATTCTTTTTTTCCTGGCTGTTTAATTAGTGTTATGTTGATTATAGTGACCTATTTGGGTGTCTGTTTAAGTTTAAGATGGCTTGCAGTTTGTTTTGAGGATGATAAATATAAATTGAATGGGGAAAGAGGATATTTAATTCAAGGTTTTTTCATAATCGGAAAGCTGGGAGGTTTTTCACAAAACAATTTGTTGGGAGTATATTTATCCCTTCCTTTTACTGCTGTTCACGAGGGAACTAAACAAACATACTCTATTTTCTTTTTTTGGATACAGCTGTGGGGTTGCAAGTGCTTCAAGAAAAACATCTTATTCACAGGGACTTGAAACCACAGGTACTTGATTATCTTCGTAGTTCTATTCTGGCAACATTTAGTGAGATTATCTTATTGCTGCAGTTGCTGTGAATAATCTTATTCTGGAAACAGAATCCTTTTTGTCAGGGCCTGTGCATCTGCACGTATTATTTCTCATCTACTCACACAGTACTCTTATGTTCCATTCCAGTTTGTTTGCCCTGGTTATTAGCAGCTAATTTAGCTTCTCTCTTCCTAATGTGATTTTAAACTGAGAAGTTATCGTACTTGCAGAACCTACTTTTGTCATCAAATGATTTAACTCCGCAATTGAAGATAGGTGATTTTGGCTTTGCAAGGTAAGCATGCTTTGATGTTTATGATTTTTTTCCCGGGAAGTGCTACTACTTTTCAATCCTAGTAATTTCCCCCAAGAATAGAAATGTCATTTGTTTTTAGCATACTCAACCAAGTTGAAGCTGCCCAATTTCCATTTATCTGGCTTGCCTTCGAAGTTTCATCGTGGTGTATCTAGCCCCTATATATTTCATAAGCCACATCCTAATTTTGTTTTTGTCCTTCAAAGAGACAATTTCAATAATGTGTTCCAATTCCATATGAGACCTCTTAAATCATTTCAGTAACACCACATGCTGCTGAGTGCAGATTTATGTTCAGCTCTTGGTCTAGGGAATGGTCATGGAAGGGCCATTGCTGGTTTCTATTGTCAGACCTCTGTGCAAACATAATTTTTTAGTAGCTTCGCTAATGTATTTGATAACTATACATAATAACTAGTATGTAGAAAAGTCTAGTTCACTGGGAAAATTGTGAAAGCAACTTCATTCAGCAGCTAAACGTGACAAAATTCTGTTATTGATCTAAACAGAATTAACCTAAAATACTAAGTTGCCACGTAATGTTCACGAGATACTCTCTTACATTCAGTCATCTCCCTGAATTTCTAATATGCCAGGTCCTTGGCATCATCAGACTTGGCTGATACACTATGCGGCTCACCATTATACATGGCTCCAGAGATTATTCAGAATAAAAAGTATGATGCAAAGGTGATGTAACATTGAGTTTGCATGAAATTGAGAGTAGTCAAAGCTAATTTTCATGTATTACCATTAACATAATTTCTCATATATGCAGGCTGACTTATGGAGTGTTGGCGCAATTTTATTCCAGCTGGTAACTGGGAAGCCACCATTTGATGGCAATAGTCAATATCAGGTTTCAAAAGAATTATATGCAAACCAAACATAATGAGAAACATTAGGTTTTTCCATACATTATGCAGCTCAAGGCTAATTCTCGCTGCTATTTCTGTACACAGCTTTTCCAGAATATTTTGACATCTACAGAGCTGAGGTTTCCACAAGGTGCATTGGAGGAGCTGCACCCAGATTGTGTTGATCTATGCCGAGGCCTTTTACGCCAAAACCCAGGTACTGATTACTATGGTGGATTTTTGTGCTTGTATATGTGCACATGCTTGGTGTATGTCTTTGCGTGTTGGTGGGGTGGTTTAGTGGTGGAACTATACAAGCCAAGTTAAAAATGTACAAGGGTCACTGCATAGTCAGTGCTATAACTTACCTACAAAATTTTCATGTAAATGTTTCAAAACTTTCATTTGCAGTTGAGAGGTTAACATTCAAAGAGTTCTTCAATCACAAGTTCCTTGGGCAGCCAAGGTAATGTTCTGAAGTCTGAACCTCCATTTTTATTATGCATTCTTATTAGTGCATTTCATGTTGCTGACACTTTCTGCTTTGGCTCATTAGCAGTTTGGCATATTGAAGCTACTTACATATGTTTACTAGCACAAAATTTTGTAGGCTGTTGGTGAGTGCCAAATCTTCTCCACTTCCACAAGTGAAATCAGTGGCTGGGCAGTTTGATGCGTCTGCTTCTGATACAAGGTCTCAACTGGAGCATGACAACTTAACAGTGCTGGAAAAGGTCTGTGACAGAAATGAAAGTGTTCATGGGTCTTTGCCAAATATTGTGCATGATAGGATGGGGAAATCTGCTGATGGCAGCCAATCTTTGTCGGATCAGCTTCGAGGTCTGTTTTTATTATATTTTATTCTGTTTGTTTTCTTAGATGTTACAGTTTAAGCTCGTGTTTTTTTTTTGGCAAGCAATGATTCTCTTTTCTATTCAGTTGCTGATTTAATGGAGTCCATAGAGAAGGATTACGTTATTGTAAATCGTCATTTTGCTTCAATGGAAAATTTCTCTTATTACCTTGAGACATCCCTGCATGATAGCCCCACCAGCAAAGCTTCCGTATACCTACCTCAGAAGAATAACCAGGATACAGCAGTTGCTACACAAACAAAGGAGTTTACTGGTAGTTCTGTTGGCAGTGCAAACAATCCTGAGGTTCATGGATCAGAACCGTTAAGTGCGTCATGTGTGCCAACTATCTTAAGGGAAGCACAAGGACTACCCATACTACATCCCTCGATTAAGCTTCAATTCTTAAATCAGTATGCACAGGAAATTGCAGAACTAGCCCAAGAAAAGGTGAGTTTTTAGGTATGTTATGCTGAGCTCTTGTCTAACTTTTGTTGATTGATCCGTCAATTTTGGACTGGTCATGTAATGGAAGTTAAAATTCAGAGTCATCACTCATCAGGCATATTCTTTGGTTAGCACAAAGACGAAATGAATTATAAATCCAGACGATGCCTGTTGAGGCAGATGTACTATACAGTTGCAAAATTACGTGAACAGAGGTTTTTTTTTTTTGCTTTGCTCTTAAGTTCTTCACGAGCAGCATGTTCAAAACACTAACTCAAGGGAGCTGGCATTTTTTTCATCAAAGCAAGGAGCTTGCAGCAGATGGCAGATGTTATATGCTCATTGTTTTTCATAGTATTTTATTTTTTGTGATGTTTGAGTTCTTAAGGTGTTTACATGATTCCTGTTTCCTACATCATTGATCATTAAGGCACCAGGCATTATTATCACAAACCTTATTTCTTACGAGAACCACTTTTAGTATTTCACATGAATTCTTGAGCTAAACCACAATGATGTGTGCAGAAAATTTCATGTGCTATCACCAAGCAGCTGAAGAGTAGAAAGGATACACATATATAATACCACTGCTAAACATACTTGCACATGCCCAGTTGCTCTTGAACAGATCTTGTCTATTAGTTACTGTTTAATTTCCTGGAGAAATGGTCCCTTTCTGTTTTTGATGTAAAGTTTTGCTGTTGCTTGCAGTATGATGCAGGAATGTTTCTAGAATCATTTTCAGTTGAGCTTGTTGTTTTGGCTATATGGAAGAGAGCTCTCGAAATTTGCGAACACTGGGTAGCCTCTACTGGAGGGAGCAAATTACATGAAAGCAGTTCAGCCAATGAATCTGCCCGTGTTTATGGAGGCACAGATATAACTCCACCTGCAATTGGTAAATTGGATTTTATTGAGCCTTCATCAGCCTGCAAGTGGGCAGAAAAAGGGTTCATTCTTGCATTTGATCATGCAGAGAAGTTATCAAATAGCCTCCGGGACATGGATGGTATGGCTTATATCAATGTGCTGTACTTATGCATGTATTTTTTTCCCCCGTGTTACTGCATTTGCAATTTCCTCATCTGTCAAATATGCTGTAGCTGCTGCTGAGATGCCTGATGCCATGGAGCTGATATTCCAAAAAGCACTTGCTGTTGGGACAAGTGGTGCTGTAAGTGACCAACATCTGTGCTGCAAGCGTCAATTTTCCTGTTCCTTTTACAAATACATTAATGCTGGGCAGTTCTTGTCTTCCTTCAGGTAGATGAGTATATGGAGAACAAGGGTGGTGCTGATAACTCATATTCCAAAGCAATGCTTCTGCTACATTTTATAATGGAAGAAGCAACATCTCTCCCATTGAACCCTCCATTTTCATTAACTCCTGCTAGTAGGAAGCGAATCAAAAGCTACATTTTGAACTTGCGGTCTCTTAGGTCTCGCTTTTCAATGTTGCAGCCATTTCCTGAACAATCCTCGGATTCTCTTACCAAGTAAAATGCAATTCGTGTACAGCTACTTTTAGAAACTTTCCTATGCTGCAGATCACCAACACATCACCTGGAAATTAAGGTCAGATGTGGCATGCAATTTTAAGTTTGCATGTTTTGTAAAATGGATGCGCATAGTAATATGCTAACATGACTAAAGAAGGACTTTGATGCATGTATGATGTACAGAACATACAGCAGACTCGTCATCCTGGAAAAGCAATAGTCTGTGTTTGAGTTGTGTAAATAAGACAGGTTCTTCATTTTTTTTTCCTGGAAAGAATTGTGAATATGAGTGCTTGCTTACTTCAAGTTTTAAGTTCATCATTGTTAACTCAAATCAGTTGTATTCAAGGTCTAATATGATGAGGTGAATAGCAGGTTCCCACTTTCAAGAACAAGGATGACAAATAGAGCATGCTAGTATTTGGAGGCAAAATTACGAGCCTAACCCATACGTTATTCGATTGTTCGATCAGCCATCTAATGGTCTTGTTGGACGCAAAGCCTCAGACACGAACCCCTGACCTCCCCAGGTGAGAAGCAGGCTTGCTTGCCAAACCGTCGTCGGTTTTATTCGGAAGCCTGCCCAAACGGTGGGGTTCATCATCTACAGTCCGCGGACATGGACTGTTGACAAATGTTAATTCTTTATCCATCATCGTTCATACATGATGCAATTTAAATGGAAAAGGCAAATCCAACCTGTGCCAGAAGAAATTTTTTTTTTTTTTTACAAGAGTAATTGTATAAAAAATATATATATATATATATAAAAGTAAGGGTGACATATCTCAAGAAGTATATAGGCATCCTCTAAGGTCAAACTGACCAAAGATAACTAGAAAAAAAAGAGTTAAAATAAAATAAAAAATAAAAATAACTCTAATGAAAAATTAAATTATTCTTTTTCTACCAGATAAAATAAAATAAATTGTAACTAAAAAAACTGATCGAACAAGGAGATGCAAAAATTTCAGGTGAGTATGCCTACAGTAGCAAAGGTCGTTATGTTATGGTAAGTCAACATAGAAAAATCTTGATCGTGATAGCATTTCAAATTATAATAAAGTAAAAAAACAAGTGATTATATATCTTCATGTAACCTATAAAAAATATATACAGGAAATGATCTAGAAAGGATGTAGCATGTCCATGGTGTGAAGATGACTCATACAAGCAAGCTAGAGAAAAAATGAGTCTATGGATGAATCCTGAGAATCAAAGAAAATGGTGTATAGAATTTGCGGGCCTGAACTTTTTAAAAATCTTCCATGTTTAGTCAACAGAGAACCTCCCTGAAAATAACATTTCAAATCATAACAAACTGAAGCTATGGACTACCCAATAGAAAAGCCGAAGTACCCTTCTCTAAAATGTCCCACACCTTGACATCCTAGAAGAGCCACCATAGCACCCAGGTTACAGAATTGTTGCCCATTTGGCAACCATGTGCCTGAAGATTTCTCAACGCAAGTTCCATTTTCTTTCCCACTTCCGTGGCAAGGGGCAACTCGCCAGCAGAAGCACATCCTTTCTTCTCACAGCCATAATGTGACGAGGAAGAATAGAAAAGTAGATATAGATGTTAGAAAATAATTCTGAACTTTGGAGGAAAAGGGCCGTGGAAGGCCAATTCAATACTTGATGGTCCTAGTGGTTCTTATCTACGTCTATTTAACGGAGTTCTTAACTGCGGTAATGGGTTCAAGAAAGTAAATAAGCCAATGTCGACATGTAGTACACACACTTAAACGACAAGTCTTGTGGGTTGCAGATACTCTAATTTAAACATAAAAGGAATGATAGGCAAGCGAGGGTATTATAAATTACATGCAAAAACAAAGGTTTTCCCTTGTTCAAGCAAAGCAATATCAAGTATCAAACTGAAGCTTCTCCTTCCAAACGTAACCTCTTGGGGCCTTTCTCCTCGCCCTGGCCGCTGCCGGTTCCGGTCCTGCTTTCTTTGGCCTCCAGTGAACACCTTTTGTAAGGTTTAAATCCGGTTCGACGAACCTTAAGCTTTCCATGTCCAAGCCCAATCGTCAGCAGCCCCTCCTCCCCATAGTTTTCACATCTAGACAAAGCATTTTTCTCTCCTTCTTGATGACCAGAGCAGCACTCCCACGTTTTACTGTTGAGATTTATCAGTGATGCATCTCCATCTTTCTCATCTGCATCTTTCTTTTCTCCAGCATCTTCATTCTGGTGCATCTTACTCTTCAGATCATGTGGAGGTGGAGGTGAGAAGCTCTGGGGCAATACCTCTCTAGCGAAGAGTGCTTGAAATGCCAGCCGCCCCTGATAAAAGTTGTAACATAAGAAGAGTGGAGATAAATGCAAAATAAAAAAATACAATCATGAGCTACTCTTCTGGGTCACAGGAATGCCATTATATATTTTATCAACAGAGAAATATATCTATGTAGTCACCTCTTCGGAGACCTCTTTCCATGAATCATTCATGCTGCTACTGCTTCTGCTGTGGCGAGAGCTAGACTCCGAAGCTGGATGATTTGCATCATCTTCTTTTGGCTCTTCCGTGCCTTTCTCAGCCTTCTCTAATGCATCTGTCTCTATTTCACTGCTAGAAGGTGTGTTTGAACCACATGAAGAACGGTCAATCAGTTTTCTGCTCTTGGTTTTGCTTGAATCCTGGACCTCGTGAGGTTTTGTAGTCAACTCATGATCAATAACTTCTGGTCCAGTATTTAGCTTTGGGCCTCCGCTCTCTTCAGAGTCTGATGATGTTATCTTTGGTGATTTAGATGCTGAGTTTTGAGCTTGCAATGCTTCAGTGTGCTCTGGGTCCTGTATTTGTCCCTGCAAAGAAAGATTTTCAGCTGTTTCCTTCCTTTCTGTCTTGGTTGCAGAAACTTGACCAGTATCCACAGACTGAATTGCAGTTGCAGATGCAGGAGGGCAGGCAAACGAGGTATGAAGAGGGGCACACATGGGAAGTAGTCCATGTGCTGTCCACCATGCGGTTGCTGCTGCCACTGTAGCAGCAACAATAGCTGCCATACTAGGAGCAGAGTTCAATTGCCTGGATTGGAAACCTCCTTGGGCACATGCTGGAGAATCCGCAGAACTCTCCACATTTCCATAGGGCCAAAAGGTAGATGCAAAGCTTGCTGCAGCATGGGCTGCCGGGTTTTGTAGCAGAGAAGATACAACGAGGCTTGAAAATGTGGAGGATATGTGGAGGAAAGATCTGTAGTCATCTTGATTATGATGAGTTGGGGTAAAGGGAGGAGGAAAACTTGGAAATGATTGATGCATAGAGGATCTCGGTGAAATATTTGGATGATCAGTGGTTTTGGATGCAGCAGGATGTGAATATAAATTAGGACATGCTGGAATTTCTCCTATTGGATGAAACATGGATTCCTGAAACGAAAAATCTGAGGGAGGAGTTTGCATACATGTTCCCAGGCTCCCATCTAGAACATGCACAGGGACATGCCTTGGATAGTTCTGCATGGCTTGCATCCCATCTGTTCGCAATGCTCCAATAAAATCATCTGATTTCTTTTGCTGAAACAATTTCTCAGAAAAAGAGCAAAAGTTTTCTGATTTTGAAAACTCACTAGTGCTGTTATCCTGTTTGGCATCAGAGTTGTCCAACTTTTGATTTGCTCCAAGCTCGACGGTGACAGAGGATTGATTACTTGCATCATGATTTCCCTCCTTTGGTGAAGATACGAACTCCCTGAAAGGGCTAGCCTTTTTGAGAATCTCTAGTGTTGGTACAGAATTCTTGTTGACTGAAGGTACAGAAGAACAGTGAGGTTCTTGGAGAAGGGAAAATACTTTTGAGCAATTGTCATCCTGATTTTCCTTAGCATTGGTTGGCCTCTCATCTCCATTAAGTTTCTGAAGAATGTACAATATAAAGAAGGTATTAAAGGGGAAGGAACAGCTAAATGAATGAAGAGGGACAAAAGAAAATGACAGTGACAGTTCACCTCAGGAAGTGGTTCTTTCTCCAAGCCTAAAACTTGCTTACAACACGGAAAAGAAGCTGAAGTTAAAAGTTTTCCATCCTTTGCTCCCACCTGTGATGCGGGAGGACCCACGCCTATCTTTCGAGGATAAGGATTGCTTGGTTTCCTTTTGGGACGTGGTGGTGGAATGTCAATGTCAAGTGCTTGTCCTATTGGAACACCTTTAACAACAGCCTCCTTCTCCAACTGCAAGGGAAATATTTGTTAGCATCCTCAACAAAGAACAAAAATACAAGAAAAAGATCTGCTCCGCAATTTGGCAGTAGTCCACAATCATGGGTTAACACCCCGGCAGGAAAATATTCTATTATGGGACAAATGTTTCTCTAAAACTTCTAATATATAGTGTGAAACTCTATTCTATGAACTCTGAGAAAGCATGTTGAGAAGAATAGGCCATAAACCAAATATAGTAACATATCAAAAAACTTTCCAGTATCAAAACGGGGACACAAAAAGGAGAATAAATTTAGGTTGATATATATTGTCAGATCAGATGCATTAAGCCTGAGCAGAAATTTTTGCTACCTCAATAATCCAATCATGCCACTCTATCCCAGAACCCATCGCCTAAAATGTTGCTGGACAAGATGAGAATTTTATGAGATGACATTACCTCCATGCCCCTGTATACAGCATTCAGTGTTGTTCCTAGGTCCAAATCTTCATGCTAAACATCCAATGCCTGCTGTACTAATCGGCACGCGCACACACACAAAAAGGGAATAATCCGATGCATCAACCTCCTCAATATGAGAAATTAAAACACCCAACTTTCAGAGTTTCCATAAGGTCCTCTAAAAAAAAATGCACTCATGCACCAAAGGAAAAGGAAATATGCTACTCAGATAGTATCCTCCTTCACTTGCTCATTTGGCACTCTCATGCAGATTCTCTGCAATGACCTAGTGACCCCCCACCTCATATGTAGACATTTACTTGTAACATTTATGAAAAGTTTCGTTCAGAATAAGCATAGGAATATGGGGTTTCTTGGCGATACTCATTCCTTTCAATTTTAAAAATAAAGCCTTCCCACTTAACTCCTTGAACTCCGAAACTTGCAAGTCCTCACAAAAGTGTCCACCTTCAATCATGTGGCACTCTTTCAAATCAGAAGCTAAAGTAGTTTAGTTCCCTAGTCTCTCCTAATCAGTTGAATATGCTGTAAAGCTAGTTTGATTGAACATTTATAAAGAGTACATTTGTGCATACACTCACTACTGTTCATATTTTTAAAAAAAGGGGACTGGTTTGGCCAAGCAGTCACCTTGACTAATTGGCCAAATCATCCCCACTTATTGTCAGGACAGAAAAATACACATGGTGATCAAGTTGGGACAGACAGAAACGGACCATGAGATTTTTCATAGGCACATTTTTGTGTAATTCTGACTGAACAAATTCAGAATCTTGACAGATTATGTAGGAAAATAAACGATAAGAGCATGTTTGTTCCAATTTCTGACTGAACAATAAGTAATATCAAGGAGACTGTATATCTTCACACATTACTAGCTTGGGATACCCATCTCTGTTCACATGGCGACTTCATTTGAAACTAATATATTGACTAAAATCTTGAAATTAGTTATTTTAATATATTGACTAAAATCTTGAAATTAGTTATTTTACTCTTTTTAGCAAAAATCAATGCTACCTTTAGTCTTTTAAAAGAAGGGAAATCTACCTGTGGAAAACAACCCAAGGTTGATAACAAAAAAATCCTGGACTTCATTCACACCATCATGGTACTCTGCTCATCAAGGAAGAAGGGTGGATATGACAGTCAGAAAACGGGAAGAAGCAATTTTTTGAACAAAAATTGGGGTCACCCGTCCAAATAAGACCGGACAAGCCTGTTGATTACTAGAGCAAGCATGCCCCTCTCCCATTAACTTTCTCAAATATTCCTAGCCCAGGTTCTACTGCCATAATCCACAAAAGGGCTACAAAAAACAGCCAAGATCTACTGAAGTGGCTATTTGAACAAAGTCATATAACTTTATTTCATGAATGAATGTTAACACAATTGATTAGCAAGTTCACTGTTGTCACTAATCAAAGATCCAGATTTCCCGAGTGCCACTGCCAAAATGATCATCAATCTCCAATGTGTTGTTCATTATTCTACGGAACTGACTAAACACAGTATAACCATATGAAAGTATGCTAGATCCTTCTGAACTCCAGTAGGACCCTTTCTTAGAAGTTAGTGCCTTTCGATGTAGTGTATGTCTATCAAACATTGGTGTTGAATGAAGTTTTAATGGCTTGGTATAGAACAACACATGGTTCAGATATAATCTTCATAACAGCACAAAGTACACAGATTCCTATTAAAAAGTGGTAAGAAAAGAAAACTAAGTAGTCATCAGCACCACCATATGTCAGCACAAAAATATTAACAGAATCGTGGATTACGATGAACTTCCACCTGATGATATAAGATCAAATCCAAGTAGCTACATTGACAAGCTAGTACAGTGATCTGGATGACATTCAAAAGTGGAAGGTGGTCATAATAGAAAGAAAGCATCAGGGAATTTCAGATACTCCAGTCCAGGTATACTAAACAGCCCAAAATGAAACTTCCAACCCTCATGTATTATTGGAAGCAGATTTTGTCAGCACAAAAATCTCCATGCCCATTTCAAACCTATAATGATCATGGGTTTGATTTTGGAATAGTACCGAATTTGTCCAAAGTAGAAAATGTTGGCTGACATGAACCCTATATTCTCCACAGCATATGTCAAATTACGTTTCCCAAATCTCAGCTTACCTAAAAAGGTGAATATGAAGTTTGCCTATTGTAACAGACAAAGGTACCACCTACATTACTGCAGAGACAGTCAAAGGGAAAACAATATACAAAAAGCAAAATTTCCCCAGTAGTTATCTCACTAATGGATACTTAATCAAAGATATTGACTGCTGGTGTGTAAACTGCTTAAAAACCTTAAGTGGCAATTTTCCTTGGGCTGCTAAGCACATTGTGTAACTACTAGTTCTATTTCAGGAAAAAAAAAAACTGTGTTTCAAACACCCTATTCTTTTCTCTAACTTTCCCTGACTACTTAATGACCAAGCATCTATAGAGAGAAATATTTTATGGGAGGATGTTCTGAAAGATGAAGGATAAAAGGTGGAAGTAACAAACAAACCTCAATATCCATCTCTCCTGTTCCTCAAAAAAGGCAAGTTAAATATTATTAACTCTTATGCATGGATGTAGTCAATTATAAGTTCAAATAAGTCCCAAGAAAATAGTCTCCTGCAGTCAATCTCACAAAAAAAATCGATAAGCTGTGAGGGTGTTGTGCAATGAGCATGTGTGAGAGCAACATATACACTCTAATCACTCCCAAGCACAAGAAACAGTTTGCTTCTAGATAAATGACCAGAAATTCAAATTACATATATGATGACAAAATAACCTTGAGGCAAATGATATTAAAATAGAAAATATTCTACAATTAAAAAGGCATGCAACTGAAGGATCAACAATGATACACCAAATCACAAAATATAGAAGCAGAAAAATAAACAACTGATATAGAGGCAGATGGATACTGACCTTTGAAAAGAACTTCTGTGCATGACTTCTGATCTGAACGACAGTCTTTGTACCAATATGTTCTGCACACCACCACGATGAAAACACGGAGATAAGAGACCGATCTCCAATTAAGAGTAAAATACACAAGAACAGTATTTCATGCATTCCTATAAGGAATATCCATATCATTCCCCTAGTTTAATTTTACAAACACTCCATAAATTACAATAAATCAGCCCACTTCAATAAAAATTAAAAAAAAAAAGATATATGAAAATTAGACCTTCAATTCGCTGCCAAGCTCGTCCATAGAGCTTCAAGGCCTCTAGGAACCTGCTATGCTCCTCCTCTGTCCATCTTTCTCGTTGCTTGGTAATTGTATATGGTTTCCTTGTCTATCATTAACACAACTTAATAATTCAGATAAAATTAAATTAGCACTTAAAACTAATACTACTTCAACTTGAAAGAAATATGTTAAAGATTAATAATAATCTATAGATTTTTTTTTACCTTAATAACCAAGTCTTCCCCAGAAGAGAATATTTCCATTAGTGGACCTTAGGCAGCCAACGCTGCTTCAAATCCTCTCTAACGAGCAACGGATAAAAAAGAAACCTCCTTTCATTTCTTGCAACACTCAATACTACAAATAAAGCCGTCGTTTTATTTCAACTCCACAAAATCAGATTATTCAATACTACTGCAAACACACAGACACAAAAAACAACAATCGATAGAGATCCGTCTCTCTGTTTAATCCGTATGTATGTAGTTATACTTCTACGTATATGTATAAATATACTTCTAATATTACTAATAGTATAAACGTAGAATGCATGTATGATAAATCATTCAAGAACATAAAAGAATCCACCAGAACAGATAGAGAGAGACACGCTTCTCCGCTACAACTTAAAAGAAAATTCCTTTATTCAGGATCCTCACCAAAACGAACGCATAGACTCCAATTCCTTCCCAAGAGAAAAAAAAAAAAAACAGTGAAATCCAAATCAGTAACTAAAAACAGCTTCCGATAAATTCAACAGTACATAATAATTGATTCCGAGGAAAATTTAAGTAAAATATCGAAAATTTACACTGATTTAACAATCTGGGTGAATTTTGAGGGAAAAAATCTGGTTGCATTTTCTCGGCAACCAAACAGAAAGTGAAAAGAAATAATACCTAGATATGGGAGAAGGTACCTTGAGAGAAAGCCATGGTGAAGTAAAGCTGTAGAAGTACTGATAGAGTTCGCGATCATGCACGCACTGAGCTCAATGGAGAACTCGCTGTTTCAGGCAATGGTGGATCGGAAATTAGGGGGGCAATGAAAAGGCGAACTCGGTGTCGAGAGAGAACTGAAGAGAAGAAGGAGAAGAAGAAGAAGTAAAAGCAGAGAGAAGCGAACTCCGAGTTTCGGTGAGACCTTTAACACCAGAAACTACATCAAGGAACAATCTCAGCCACTATAATTTTTTGTGGGTTTATTTTTGTTTTTATTAATTTTTATTATTTGAGGCTGCTATTGAAGTTGAAGGCTGAACTATGAGGGAGAGATGGGAGAGATAATAACATGTGGCAATTATTTAGTGGTGGATTAGTCTAAAGCACACCCCCGCACTTTTTCTCCATTTTGGCTCTCCTCACTCCATCTTCAAATCTCCACCACAAACTCCTAGCTCTCAAGGTTAAGTCCGTAAAAGCCAATATTGCTTGTGGGGTCCTTTGGTGACGTGGCTCTTTGCGAAGGATCGGTTCTATACGGTAGCGTTTATGTACGTAAGGGTAAACTGGAAATAGTGGACAGTTTTATGCCAGCGTGGAGAATAATACCGCTACGTGGCGGTTTATGAAGAAAAAGCGGAGAAGGGCACATGTTTTCTACTCCAGTGAATGCTCGTGAGGTTCGTCCAGTGCCGTTATCTTTGACTATAGGGGTAGTTTGGTAATGGACGGTGTGATCAAGGGGATGGAAGTTCGTGACCATCTTGCCCGTTAAACGTTTCTTATTTCTTGGTGAATCTGGAAGTAGCGTGTTTGTTAAAAAATCTAGAAGGTGGAGGCAATAGGGCAGCCCTGCTTTTGTGAGCTGGGCCAATAACTGGGCCGATGGTGTAACTAGACAGATGAATTCGGGTTTCTTTTTTCGAAAACAATTGGGAGATAGTTGCTTTTCTGTGCACAAGATCAAGCCTGCAAAGTTTAAAATATGAAACACTTGAATTTTCTTTGTTCTTGATTTTATTTTTGGATTGAAAGGATGGCTTAAAGCCTAAAATAAAAGAATTACAAAGAACATAATTTTAAGAAACACAGTCCCATACATGTGTTTCAGAAGAGCAATAAAACACCTAGAAAAGCAAGAAGCAAAGAGTGAACACCTAACTCAAGAGAGAAAGCCTGATTTTCCATCCAATTCGTACAGAGACTAGCCTCCCTATAAACATAATGAATTTAAACCTGTCATGGTCGTGTAAGGAGTTCTTGGATAGAGTTGATGATTTGGATATTAGAATTATCATTGGTTTGAGTACCTTGAATGAGATGTAGTACTGCAACTGCAGAATCTGAATCCACCATAACAGTCCTGAAGTCTTTCTCCCATGTGAGGTGTGAACCAATAAGTATGCCTCATAATTCAGCTCTAGGAGTCGAACAAATACCAATATTGTAAGAGAAATATCTTGCGCAGTCCTGAAGTCTTTCCATGGAAAATCTCATCGCACCATTTGTATTAAGTTTGACAGAACCAATATATATTAGGCATCTTCCAGCCAGTTAGACACACTCCATCTTTGGATTAGTAGCTCTGTCCAACTTCTGCAGATCCAACCAGAATATAGATGTAGATAGTCGAGGATGTGAAGATGAATGAATAAGAAAATATCAATTTGGCATACATGAAAGCTAAAACCCAACACTAATTGATAAAATTAATTAATCAAACCATGCTCGTTGTGTCTTTTTAAGTCCATAAAAATACATGCATCGACGACAGATCTCGAGTTTTGTTGTATAACGTATTTGCGTAATTCAAGAGGAAGAAAGAAAAAGGAGTTCCTAGCTGCATGCAACTTCTGACGGGAACAATTAAAACCCGAACTCGCAACTGAGCTCAGTTGACCAACTTTCCTGCCTGTATGTTGTGTTGCCAGCAACTGAAGCAGACTCTTTTTTTGTTAGAAAGGTGAAGTCCAAAGCCAATAGCCTAACAATTTTACTGCCTCCTCTGAAAGATGGCTAGCGTCCAAAGACGGCTAAATCTTTTAATTTATTTTGCCAAAACATTCAACAATGAGTGATGATAGATTGTGATATGTTATTCTTACACACAAAAAACGTTATAGTAGGTTGAATATAAGGAAATAAAAATAATTCTATCCCCTATTGAAAATAAAAAAAAATGTTTTTATTGTACTAAAGTGAAAGATATCAAATCAATAGATTTTGATATTAAATAAAAAGATATGGAGTGAAATTATTTTTCATTGTCATTATAGAAAATAAATATTTTTTACTTTTTGATTTAATTTAATTTAATTAATTAATTTTTAAAATTAATTAATTAATTATGCATGATAACTATTGTCAAGTTAATTTTTTTTTATTTGACCAAAAAGTTGCATTTTAAATTCTATAGATATATTAGTTTATTTGGGTGGGAGGTGTGGCGGTTTTTTTTCAATGAAAAACATAGTTGTATTTTTGAAAAAACAATACCACACCTCCCACCTAAACATACACTTAAGTTTTATAGATATTCTGTAAAAAAGATGTGATTTTAAATTTTTACAGATATATTGATCTTAAATGGTATTATTTTTCTTACAAATATTAGTTTGATATTGATAAAAATCAATTAGAAAATAATTTTTTTATTTTTTTCTCTACAAAATTTTTATTTATGTTTATTAGAAAAAGAAAATGAAACTTTAAAATTTTTTTTATAGAAATTATTGTTTATAAGTTTTAAAATTTGCTATATCATGAAAGTAAGTGGCTCTAACTCCGGAAAAAACATAATAAAAATAATTAATACACATTCTTTTCTTCTTCTTTTTTTTTTTTTGTAAAGAATGTGAATATTTGAAACATGAAAATTATTAGATCTCGGAAGCGTATTTTTTAATTATAAGAAGCAGGTCTTAGTCTCTTACGAGTTTGGATAATCGATAATCCTGAGCGCTACCAAATTTGCAGTTTTAACTTTTGCAGAAAACTGGCGGATTCCTTCACTCATGCCTATGCCTATCAGTAAATCCTATGCATAGTACAAAGGAGGCCCACGTGAATTCAAGGGGGTGATGAGATTCCTACGAACTGTACGTTACACTGACGTTTACAGGCCTGTTACAAAAAAAAATAATAATAAATAAAAAGGCCCCAGTCTATGTATATATGACCTATCTCACCCCCCTCACGTACCAGCACACAGCCTGAAAATCTTCAGAAGGCAGGATCAATTAGGTGACTGCAATGGCTACTGGAAAGCCAGTACTCTTATCTGATCTTGTGTCTATTGCAAGCTATGTTCCCTCAAATTACATCAGACCTGTATCTGCCCGACCAAAACTTAGTGAAGTTCTGTCCTCGGATGGTTCTATTCCTCTAATTGATCTCCAAGGCCTTGAAGGTCCTCACCGCTCTAGCATTGTCGGAGAGATAGGCCAAGCTTGCCAAACCCATGGTTTCTTTCAGGCACGTATATTTGCCTTTTTGCTTCATTCGAAAATTTAGTTTTAGATTTGAAAAGACATTGTAAATTATATTATGGTGATCATTTCGTTTAAATTTTTTATTTTCTGAAGGTTAAAAACCATGGAATTCCGAACAAGGTGATTGATGGCACGCTACGCGTTTCCAAGGAATTTTTCCATCTAACTGAGAGAGAGAGGCTGAAGAATTACTCTGATGATCCAACGAAGACAACAAGGCTCTCCACTAGCTTCAATGTGAGAACTGAAACTGTATCCAGCTGGAGGGATTTCCTAAGACTTCACTGCTACCCACTGGAAGACTTCATTCATGAATGGCCGAGCAACCCTCCATCTTTCAGGCACGTACCCCATACCTATATGGAGAACGAAGTTCTCTCTAATTGATTGCATTTTTGTATGTATTTTGAGATTTTCCTGTCTTTGCTTTCATGGTTAACAGAACTTTGTGGTGTGCAGAGAGGATGTTGCCGAGTATTGCAGGAATGCTAGAGAATTATCACTCAGACTGCTTGAAGCAATATCAGAGAGCTTATGTCTTGAAACAGATTACATCAGTATGGCATTCAGCAAGCATGGGCAACATATGGCTGTTAATTACTATCCTCCCTGTCCACAACCAGAGCTCACGTATGGATTGCCTGCCCATGCTGATCCTAATGCCATCACCATACTTCTGCAGGATGATGTGCCGGGCTTGCAGGTGCTCCAAAATGACAAATGGATTGCTATAAACCCGATTCCATATACGTTTATTGTCAACATTGGGGATCAGATACAGGTAAGGAAAGGATTAGGAGTGCATGATTTGCCTTTCTCCCATAAATAGGATTTTTTTTCTTTTCCTTGTTCCACACACAACTCTAGATGATCAGTCCATGATCCATACCTGCAGTAGGAATGGTTCAATTACCTTTTGGTCCTATGAACTTTTTCTCTCCCGGTTTGGGCGACCCCACGAGCCATTTCCCAAATCCCCATCCATCTCTCCGATTGTTTAACATTTCAATTCTATTTTTTTTTTCAAAAATATTTTTTAAAAAATATAAATATTTTTTATTTTTTTACTTTAAATTAATATATTTTTGATATTTTATATTATTTTGATGCGCTAATATTAAAAATAATTTTTAAAAAATAAAAAATATATTATTTTATATATTTCTAAGTAAAAAACACTTTGAAAAACAATTACAATCATACTCCCAAACAGAATAAGACTTGAAATCTAATTAATTTAAAAGGTATGCACATAACCACGTCCAACTCAACTTGAAAAAAATAGTACAATATTTCACATAAATATGAAAAAAAATGGTTGTGGATCGGTTGATTTGTAATATATATATTATGGTATATGTTTGTTAAATTTTTCAAGAAGTTGTGCGTGTGTTTGATTAATTCATAAAAGGAAAAAATATTAAATTATTTATGAAAATTATTTTTCTAATTAAGTGCATTCTTAAAAAATATAAAAAATAAAATATAGAAAAGACAAGAAAGGGAAGAGGTATTTTCAAATAAAAAACAATATACTCGCTAACTATTTTGACATTGCTGTCTTGTAAGAAATGCAAGAGGGAAGGGAAAGATTTAAAGCGCTTGGAAAAAGAAAGAGAAACATATATAGATAATTTTAACAAATTCTTAGAAAATAAAATGAAGAAAAATATATAAATTGAATCAGATGGAAAAAATAAAATAGAGAAAAGTATTGGAGAAAAAAATGAAACAAAGGCAAGCCTCACACGGGTCCCTAGAGGATGCGTTTTGACCCAAAGAGGATGATAAAGTAGAAGAAATCGGTGGAGGACACAACATCCAAAAATGAAAACAACTCCATGGTTTCAAGGGACGACGGACTAGGTAATGGCATCTTTGTACTATAAAACAACGAAGACAACACCATCAAGTCGATGTGCGTAGAATGTGTATTAATTTGGATGATCCAAAAAAGAAATTTACTTTGTAAATTGATATAAAAATCTGTGTTTGTAAAGGACACGAACAAAAAAAAGTTGGACCGCCATTGATTCAAACCCAGTCAACTGTTAAGGTAAACCATTTGCAGGCGAGTTAGGCTGCCATTTCAGAATCAAATCATAGAGTATTTGTTAATCTAGAAACTTGGAAAATATTTGTTAGATAGTTATCTTGTTTTGCCTTGCTAACCAGTAAACTGTTGCTTATGATCCTTCTAAGTTTCTGTCTTTGTAGGTCATTAGCAATGATCGTTACAGGAGTGTGCTCCATCGGGCTGTGGTGGACCGCGACAAGGAGAGGATCTCTATCCCTACATTCTACTGCCCATCACATGATGCATTTATTGGACCAGCCCCATCGCTAATTGATGATGATCACCCTGCTCTGTATAGGAACTTTGCTTACAGTGAGTACTACCAAAAGTTCTGGAACCATGGGCTTGCAACTGAGACCTGTCTGGGCATGTTTAAGAACTGAATTTTCCTTTCCAATGTAACTTCATCCATGCTTATGTATGCTTATCAGCTACCTTGGAGTTTGGATGGGTAATGCGGAGCAAATTAAATGCATTTATCATAGCTGTTAAGTATGAGACTGTAATAAAGCTTTCCATTTGTATGTGAAGACAAATAAGTGATTTTGTATGTTTAAATGTCTGTCTTGATTTGTAATAACATAGGAGACACTAGCCTTCTGTATCAGCTTCATCCATGCCAAATCCCCTGTATGGCATCCGTCATTTCAGCCTGGTTTAGAGATCTTAGTGAGTTTCTAGCTAGAAAGAGACAGGTAGGGTACTGAAGCAGTTCTTATATCCTACAAGAGGCAAAACCTTCTAGATATGCTACGGATGGGAACTCCACTCGGAGCAAGGCAAGAATAAGCGTGTGCAATATATATAATCTGTAAGAATCCTTTTGCTGGTCTCCTCTTCTTCTGGGCAGAGCTGTCGCTTGTATTAGACTTTTCTGTCAGTCTGCTCCATATCCTACAACCTGCGAATAGTTTCTGAACGTAACTTGAATTCGTTCAACAATAAACCTGGTGAGTGACAAACAATGAGGTGATGCACCACCACAGGAAATAGATCATTGTGGTTAGCACAGCTTGTATTTTCCGTCAATTGAATCGTTTCATGCCATTTGAAGCAAGAACAGTCATTTTCATGATCAATAACTCATCCCAAAATTTTTGTACTTCATCGCAATCCAAAGTAATCATACTTATTTTCTTTGCCTTCAACTCTGGTAATGGACAAGCATACACAAAATACAGAAACAATAAGACATATATAATATATGGCTTCAAAACAATCACACGAGAAGTTCACTGTACAGGATACAAGTGAAGAGGAGTGCTTTTATGCCATGATAGTACTGTCAGGTAGTTTGGTCTTCCCTTAGGTGAGCTATTAGAGAGATTATCAAAAGCAGGGCCATTATGTGTCTTCTTAATTTATAACCCCCGCGAGCAGATTGTGGACCGGATACTGTGTCTTCTAGCTAGCTATTATTATGCGCTAACTCGCACCAATTCTATCAATCAACCGTGATGATGGTGATGGTCGCCATGTCTAAAGGGTTTATGGCCTAGCACATGTTGCCGGATAATTTACCTGCGATGAACGAAGCATATCCTTTCTCCTAGTATGAGTTTGTTCCACGACAAGGTTTCAAGGATAGCTGGTCTCAAACCATTTCTTCTATATAATCAAATAATTATTCCAGGCTTGATTTTATTAAAACATGTTTTTAAATTGCAAGTACGTTTTTTAATCAAAAATCCAACATGGTTTTAAAAGTAAATTTTAAGCAAATTAAAACTCGGTCTCGATATTTTGTATATGATTCAAGACAAAAAAATAAATTGATAAATATGATATAAATATATCAAAAATATATTAAAACTTTTAAACAACATAAATTTTATGTTAATTGAGTTTTCATGAGCTTTTTTTTTCCCATATAAGGCACATAATAATTGGAATAATATGGTTAACATTTTCTTAAAAACTTATAATATTATTTGAGAAATATGAAACTAATAATTGAAAAATAATATTAATTTTTTATAGTACATTTAAATGTAAATAAAAAAACAAAAAAAATACAAAGGAGTTAGGAACTAGCACAAGATCCAATATATTGAAGGCCAGACACGCATGAGTTTACCAGGCTAGGTCCATGAGTTAGGCTCTTTTTTTATCTTTAAGGGGCATATGACATGTTGTGTCCAATATTTTCTAAAAAATAAAAGATAGAAAAATCATCATCTACCTACCCGGAATTTGGCCACTGAAAAGGTGGTCGAAAATCAAGCTGAGATTTTTTTCTTCTAAAATCTATTTTTAACTCATTTTGATATAAAAATATTGGCCACTGAAAAGGTGGTCGAAAATCAAGCTACGATTTTTAAAAAAAAATCTATTTTTAACTTATTTTGACCTAAAAATACCAAGTAAACATCCTTATCACATCAATAAATCAATCTTTTATATCAAAACACTTCTAAATTGTTCCAAGAACATAATCAAATCAAATTAATCTCTCTATATCCCGATATAATTTTCAAGCAAAAGAAAGGTCTAAAAACATTTCAATAAAACTCAGGTTGTCAAATAAAACTCGCTAGCACTTAAAATCAACTTTTTTATTGCTAGAATACGTTCAATCAATGACTTTTACTCTCACTTATCTTTTTATAGCAAGTTTGTCTTTCCTCTCTCAAACTTATAGACTTGAAAAATAAACAAATTAAAATCAAAATTAAAACTAAAAAAAAAAACTAAAAAGACTATAGAAGAAGAAAAAAAAGTATGTGATTCAAAAAGAATTTTTTGTGTGAATTTGTGAACGAATTTATGATTTCTCCTGTCTTACATATTAGTGTTCTTTTATTGAATTTTATCTTTCTATAATAAATTATAAAAAAGTAATAATCATTAAATTGAAAAAAAATTGAGGATAAAATTAAAAAAAAATTATAACTATCATGAATTGTTACAATAAAAGGCTTTGGTGTTTCTGTACAAAGTCCTGAGGCTTTGATCTTATCAAATCTAGCTTAGATGGGCTTTATTTGAGATTTTTTTATTGTTTCAATATATTGGGCTTTAAGCCCTATTACCATCTTGTGAAATTTGTAAAATAGAAAAATGTGTGTCTGAAGTTTTACTTTTAATGTTTATTAATGTTTTTTCAAAGATATATATATAAAAAAAGTCTTCAAGAGGCGTAGCATGATGACAAAGGGTTTGAGATCTGCACAGCAGGTCTCGAGTTCGAGTCAGGGTGTGCACCTCTTATAAGAGCCTGGGACAACCGAGGTTTTACTCTCTCACCTGAACCCACAAAGTGCGCTTTCCGAGGGGTGAGGTTTCCTCGAATCCAAAATAAAATATAATTCATAAACGGGACGATGTGCACTACTTGAAGCTATATTAGAATTGTTATGATGCACTAACGGTAACACATAACAATACGTAGGTAATTGTCTTCGAGAAGAGACAGAACCCATAGCCTAGGATTAGGCCCAAGTCTAGCTGGCCTATTAAGAAACAAGATACTTTGTGTCCGTGCACGTTGCCAACAAAAAGTGCCTAAACTATGATAGCACGTTACCTGTTTGCTGTAAAGAACTCCTGAGGCCTCCACGTTCCACTCACATATGAAAAAAATAATTTATTTTTAAAAGTTTAAATTATTAGATAAGATTTTAAAATATAATTTATATTATTTTTTAATATATTTATTTAAATGAAAATTTTTTAAATTTAAAATTAATATTAATTTTTATTAAATAAATAATGATGATAAGACTCGAACTCGCCATTACTTAATCAACCAAATACTAATACTATAACAACTTAAATTTTTAAATAAAATTTTAAAATATAGTTGATATTATATTTTATCAAATAATTCAAAAAATGATTATACCAAAAACAATGTCTCCTCCTGGCACATGCAAACGGATCTCATGTCATCATGAAAATCACAAAAAGGTTGGAGGGCTTCTTTTAAGCCTAGGATACGGCCCATGATCTCAGGGCTATGTGTTTTATACCCTTGAGGATCAATTAATTTGAGATTTTATAATTGTTTTCCTGTTCATTATGCTGACCTAAATAATTGTTTTATGAATCATGAAAACAACTTCTATTGAGTGACGAATTGAGTTCAGATTTGTGTCGAGGAGAATTATTTTAAATTAAAATAACACTCTAAACTTGTGCATGACAATTAAATGTTATAGAATATAAGTTCGTAACGAACAATTCTCTGCCTGTAGTAAATGGAAATTAATAGTATAAATTCTCTTTAGATATATAAAGAGAAGAAAAGGTCTGATAAACACAGATAATGAACAGCGATCTGATTTTGCTATATTATATCGGGCTATCCTAAAGCTTTTATTTATTTATTATTATCATCAGCATTATTATTATGAACTTTTGCATGATGGGCTCGAAGAAAAATCTCCTTCCTTGATCCTGTCAGCATGCTTTAATTGTTCAACAAATTAAAAAAAAAAAACGAGTCCCTTGTCTTCACACGGCTAATCTAGAATTTTTCAAAATAGTTGGAACAGGTTCCTCGAACGTAGTCAAGGTAGGATAGCATTCTCAAATACGAGGATATAACCAACATGAACAGTTACTTCATTTTACATCATTCTACTAACTCTAGGGCAACCCATGTAATAATAACGCTCAAGAGGATTGCGATTATTTTGGTACTGAAATCCCATGTTATGGATACAGGATCACCACTTGTTATTCAACATATTAATTTGTATGGAATTCTAGCATTTCTCGTTTGTTGATTAATCTTGTTGTAGAAATTAATTAATAGGAGAGTTATTTGATTTCATACTGGGTTAGGAATGCAGTGTAGCAGCAAAAATACAATATCTATTTGTAAAGTATGTAGCTCGTCAAACTGCAACCTTGGAAATGCTAAATGCTGATGAACAGCAGCTATTTATTTGGTTCATATATATATTTCGATCCACACGGGCGGCAAAGAAAGCTTCAAGCCTGATAGCTAGAAAGTGAGGATACATCGATCCTTCAATTTCCACAAATGCAATTTATAAGCAATAATCTACTTGAAGAACTCCATCACCCAAAAATTACAAACAAAGGCTTCGTATTTGATTCCGCGGAATCCAGCTCCAGTGGCCAGGGCCATGAATTCATGTTCGGTCCGTTCTTTCCCTCCTGGGTTTTGAGTCATCATCAGCACATCAAGTTGAGAGATCGCTCTCGCAGCAGGGCTTGTCTTGGCGGTGATTGAAAGAACTGATTCCATAACGATCACCTTCCCATTATCTGGAATAGCTTTGTAGCAGTTCTTCAACAACTTCAAGCAGTGATCATCACTCCAGTCATGAAGTATCCACTACAAAATGTCCATATTAGTCGTCGTTAGTGATTTTGGGGTCTAAAACTGAGCAAAAAAAGATTAGATGCCGATCAAATTCTGGTACCTTCAAAAAAATAGCATCTCCTTTTGGAACACTTTCAAACATATCTCCTCCCACGTGTTCCACACCTGAATCAGAAACCAACCACTTCTATTAAGATTTAGTAGGGCTTTCAATGTCATGTTTTTTTCCCTGTTCTGTAATGCCGGTGATGCTTTGCAAGCATCTTATCTAATTTATTTCCTTGTTTTTCCGGGGGTTTACGGCGAACTTCTTTTTATGGCTTCTCGAGTTCTAGACCGTGGCAGCTCAACTTTTGGATTTTGGTGAAATGAGGTTTGAAGTTTCAGGCAGATTAATTAACACGTACGGAGCATCTCTCCTAAATTCTCCCAATTTTTCAATTTAATTTGTTCCAAGTATTAGTTTAAGCAGAGCATAAAATTTAACAACTACCATAAATTACATGCAAGGGAGGAAGAACAAGACATACCAGGACAGGATGGAGCATGCTCTATAACATGTGGCAAGTCGAAATTGATACCCTTAATTTGGGGATACTTAGAGATTATTGCCTTTATAGTGTGTCCCATGCCGCCGCCAATTTCAACCAGCTGTTTCAGGTTCTTAAAACCAGTGTATGCCTCAAGCATATTTTCTAGGACTACAGTAGTTTGGTTGTACATTGCTGTGTTGAAAACCTGGTTGAACCTAGGGTCCAAGCCAGGGTACTCAAAGGCGTGAGCTCCATGGACCCTGTCAAATGCAACTCCTCCTTCAAGAACTGCGTCTTTTAGTTGAGACCTAACAGTGAATGGTTAGACATTGAAATTAGCTAGCTACCCTTATCAACAAAAGAGAGCAGAAACAAAAGGAAAGTAGAGGTACGTACAATATTTACGATATCCTATTATAACAAATAGAAGTTACAAAAACTGAATATAAAAAAATGCGACCATAGGAATTGAGTGACAAACCAACTCTGCAAGAAAACGTTGTCTTGAATCAAGGCCATGAAGGGGCCCAAAGAAACACCATCTTTGTTACGCACGTAGTGCTTGGACACAGGAGCCAGACTGTAGAGCCTCTCCGAGCCATCCACAGAGCAACCAAGCACATCGTGGCTAGCCAAGAGCCTTAGTATACGGTCCAGCATCATGGGTGCATCTGGGTTCTTTGTGGGCAACTGGGCAGCAACATCTGAAGCAGAGAGTTTGGCATCTGGACCTGCTTTGGCTATTATCTCAAAAATGCCAAGCTGAATTGCAGAATACATGGTCATGGGTAGCACTGAGCTCAACGCTAGTTGCATGGCATATCCAAAGTTTTCATCTTTTGCTTCATCAACTTGGCCAATGTGACTTTCTATAAAAGATCCCATTTCGTTTTTGGAGGAGGCTGGTTGATTTTTAGAGAGAAACTGGACGCATATTGGACTCCCACCATTCACGTTATTTATAATGGAAAAATATTGAATTAAATGGGTGGAAAATCTTTTTAATGAGCTGGAATGGGACCTCCTACTGTGGCCACCTGTGAGAGTTTTTATAACCGACGTACAACCTAAGAAGACTACTAGGCCACCAATTTAAACAAATATTTATAATGTAACTAAATAATATTTTTGTAGTTAAAATTAAATTAAAATAATATTTTTTTAAAAAAATTATTTTTTATATAGCATATTAAAATAATTTAAAAATACTAAAAAAATATTAATTTAAAATAAAAATAAAAATAATATTTTTTTAAAAAATATTTTTACAACAAAAAAAAAGGTCCTAAAATTAAAAAATGACGTAAATAATCAAAAAGGTTCTATAAAAGTACAGAACTGTGGGTAGCTTGAAAAGTACCGGGGCAATGAGGCATGCTGCCAAGTACGAGGCCGAGCCATCATTTATACTTTCATGACACAATTTATTGCAAAGATAAATCTAGAATTATTAAACTTTAAAGTCAGAGATCTAACTATAGAAAAACTTTAAAAAAACATTCTTTCATATTTTTATTGAATTTCAATAATAATTTTAATCTCCATAAAATATACTAAACATTTCTATTTATATTAATCCTAAATTTTTTTATAAAAAATTTCTAATTAAAACTTATCTAATTAATAAAATTCATCTAGTATTATAATTTTAAATAGTAAAATATTAATTAAATTAAAAATCATAAGTTAAGTAGAAAATAAATAATTAAAATTTTAAATTAATTAGAAAAATAATCAAAATAAAAAAAAATGTAACTTCATATTTCATATGCAATGCTTCTGGGTTTTTATATGGACTCCTTTCCATGTTTGGTCTTGTTAATGTGGTTTATAATTTCCTCAAATAATCGTTCTACGTCAATCTCTTCCACTTAAGAAAAACTTGTTCTCGAATTATCTATTAGAAATTGAATTTCTCCTCTTTAGAAGAATCAATACTTCTAATATAATTGTTATAACCCAATTTTTTACCATTATTTTTGTATATTTTAAAAAATTAAAAAATATATGTTTTTTCAAAAAACTTAGTTAATTTTAATTTTTTTTGATATTCTAATATATATTGTTTTTTAAATGTACTTTTCATTTAAATTTTTTTTTTTAAGATTTTGTTTTACATTATCATATTAAAACTATCATAAAACATAAAAAATATTAATATAATATTTTTAAAATTAAATATATTTTTAAAACGAATTCAAATATAATTTTAAAAGTAAAAACAACCAGCAACAATATTATTAACTCTATTCAAATAATTCAAACAAAATTGGGCAATTAGAGTTGTGTTTACAATGGCGTTATGCAATTTGCTACTTCAAGAAGTGGGTGACGAAGTCTTCGCCTAAGCCAATTGCGTAAGTGCTTACCTCATGACTGAACCTCTCCTTGCGCCGACAAAACTCGTGACAAACGAGGTCCTGCAACTAACTACACAAGTTTTTTCCCTTCTCTTTTCGCAAGGACAGGGTCTTTAGTTACACAATTTCCTTCTATTTTTTTTTTTTTTTAAGAGGATATGGTGAGATTTGTATCAAATGACTTTTCAATTAATTTAACTGAAGAACTATCTTATATAATAAGAATAAACTAAGTCAAAAGACAACAACAAGACCCTAGACTTTGAGGATTTCAATTTCGTATGGGCAGTTCATATTTACCCGTGGGAGATATATATTAAATCGATCAGGATATATGTCTTTGAAACACACAATAAAGAGGGTTTATTTTAGGTTAAATTGTCGGTTCAAAGTGATTATCAATTGTAAGAAACAACTCTCTGGTCATATATATATATATATATATATATATATGAAAATAACTTGCCCCAAATAACTTAAAAGATATATTTATGTAAAATTTCTGAACCCTGCAAAAAAAAAAATAATTAAGAATAAAATACCAACGTCATATGAATTCTTGATGCTTAACACTTCATATTTGATATTGCTTTTTTGATATATTTCTTGTTGCGAAGATTATCATTACTTACCTTTATCCATTTAATTTGTAAGGTTTGGGACTGTGGTGGAACTGCGTTTCATTAAAATTTATTTATTTTTGTCAAAAATTAATTTTTTTATATGTTTTGGGATTGTTTTGATACGCTGATCTCAAAACTGATTTTTTAAAAATAAAAAAATATCATTTTAATGTATTTCAACATAAAAAACACTTTAAAAAGCAACCACAACCACACTCACAAACAAAATTTATATATCTACTCTCGCATTGAGTGCAATACCACACTATGCCTTGTATCTTGTACAAATATAATTAACAAAATTTATATATCTACTCTTGCATGGAGTGCAATACCACAATATGCCTTGTATCTAGTACAAATATAATTATGATTATTACGAGTAAGCTCCTCGAAAATTTCACTATAGGGTTAACAACTTCAAATTGGAGACTTTCATATCTAATTAATGTCCTTATATTCTCTCAAATCATCGCCTTCCAAATCAACTTTAACAATAGTCTTTGGTTTCTAGCGGAAAAAATATATATCCCTCGGTAATTATTTTATTCGAAACCTGCAAGAATGCAACAGGTGGC
>Ga0325411_1001177_pt1 | contig 28882 bp, 16 predicted proteins | sample PopdelMetagenome_13_FD_206181 | JGI IMG/M metagenome (GOLD analysis project Ga0325411, IMG submission 206181) | Populus deltoides microbial communities from Bellville, Georgia, United States - Xylem-PdIQD-R4 | ecosystem: Host-associated > Plants > Phyllosphere > Stem > Wood/Secondary xylem...
AATCACCATGTAGCTGTTAGCTGTGGGCCCATAATGGTTTTTTTTTTTTTTGAAAGGAGATGGAAATGGAAACTCTCAGGAGTCAAACCGACATCCAATTTAGAAGGGATCCATATGGGCTACAGTCAGACAGGAGGGCCGTGTCAACATGGTGGGGGCCCACATACATGGCTTTATTACAAAGTTGCTTCTTGCATAAGCAACACATCAACACATGTTCTTAGGGTTATTTTTTTCCGTCTACTCTCTAACCATAGTCACGCACGACCCCTTGTTTTGATTTGGCCTGGCTTCCATTTTCTTGACTTTTTTATTTTTTATTTGGTTTTCGAAGCTCATATCTCGTTAAAAAAAATAGAATATTAATCTATTTTTAAAATATTTTTTATTTAAAAATATATTAAAATAATATTTTTTTTATTTACCATTTCAAAAACATATATATATTTATATTTATAACTCGTAAAGCATGAGAACAAATTATCCCTTTTGAGTCGAAACATCCAACACGCAATCTTGGACAGCCCTCCTCGGCAATCTCTCGAAGGTTGAGATCTTTTCACTACAAGAAGCCTTTCATGCTCGTAACTACTCATTTTGACATTAAGAAATTGTTTTGCAAAGAAGTTGTAGATATGGCGTGAGTGTAAACATTACATGTCGCAGCTCTTTTTGACATCTATTTTTTCCAAAACTTCTAGAAATAAGACTTCAAATTCAAAATATGCAATTTCATGAAAAATCTCCAATTTTTTTAAAAAAATTCGTTGATGTTTTGAGGTTTTTTGCATGTTTGTATATATTTTTTAAAGTTTTTAAAACAAATCTCTTTGTCCTATTTCTTAATATCCTAATCCTATATATACTAATTAATCTTCTATATCCAAACTAAACATACCACAAATTATAGTTTTTAAACCCAATCCGATCCAAAGCCAGGCTTTTGACCGGGTCATCGGGTCACCCGGGTCAATTCTTTTTTTTTTAAATCAAAACGACATCGTTTTAGTAAAAAAAATCAATAGGTTGTAACCGAGTTTTTGACCGGGTCTTGCCGAATTACCCCGAATTTTACCTTTCCCTATTTTTCTTAAACTCGGCCTGGTTTCAGCCATGAATAATCGGGTTTTGAGTCAACCCGTTAAACCAAACCGGGTTTCAAAACCATAAGTAAAATATATAAATCTCGCTTTAAAGTTGAGGCCAGCTCTCTCTTTCTCTAGGGCCTGTTTGTTTTCTGCGTTTCAAAAGCGTTTTTGATAAAATTTGAAATTTTTTTATTTTTTTATTAACTTCAAATTAATATGTTTTTAGTGTTTTCAAATTATTTTGATGTGCTGATGTTAAAAATAATTTTTAAAAAATAAAAAAGTATCATTGACATGTATTTTAACATGAAAAGCTATTTGAAAAGTAAACACAACCACACTACCAAACATATTATAAGAAAACACAAATAAATCTCTTCGTGTTTTTTATTTTCTTCTTTCTCCTTTTGTTCTCTCTCCCACCAACCACAATGGCCTTTTTTTTTCCTTCATTTCTCTTATTGGATTCTGGTAACGTTGACCTTTTATCTATCTGTATTCCATCCATGCTTGAAGCCCGCGAACCTTCAACTCTCTTTCTCTCTCTCTTTTTTTTTTCTTTTTTTTTTTTTATCTCTTGATCCGAGCCCTCTGATACTATATCGGAAAAATACTTAAGAAATCTAAGCACAGTAAGAATAAAATTAAAAAATTGGGCTTATCATTACACATTAAAACACACGCGCGCGCGCACTAATGGTATAGAGATAAGTTCATCCTGGAATCTTTTTTTTTTTTTTGAAAGATGCTTCGTTTTGAATTTTCCAAGGACTTTAATCTCTTTTATACATACAATAAGGAATATTTAAGAGCCTATTGACCGTAATTTTGTTTTCTATGGGGTCCTAAGAACCTTAATGGCATTTTATTGATGAAATTGGATGATAATTGAGATCTAATTAGATTATTATTAATCAATTTTGTTTTTATATAAAAAAATATTTAAATATTGCTAATATGTAAAAACATTATAAAATATAATTTCTAAAACAATCTTATGGTGAAGGTAAAATTAAAAAGAAAAACTAAATAAAAAAAAGAAAATTTGGTTATTGAAGGGTTAAATTAAAAAAAATACAAAATACTATTTTAATAAATAATATTTTGTGGATGTTACTAAGCCACGTCCTTTAGTAATTTGTTATTCTGACAACCTTTAATAAAATATTTACCCCAACTTCACTACAACATTTTACAACTTTACCGACAGATCTCATCTATCGGTGTAAGATTGCCACTTCGTTGGTAAATTTTTTATCGACTAATTCACTGACGGACAATATCCATCGACATAGCGTTCGTCGGTAATTCCACATTCTGTTGCTAATTTTGTCGGTAAAAATAAATACCGTTGGTTTTACAGATGAAAAATGCGCGCCAAAAAAAAATTCCCACTGAAAATATTCTGTCGGTGATGGTGGCATATGCAGTAAATATTTTTCAACTCTCGATAAAATATCGACGGGATATGTCCTTCGGTATACACGTCGGAGACGATGGCATATAAAGTAAACATTTTTCAACTCTCGGTAAAATACCGACGGACTGTTTTCGTCTGTAGAGACGTCGGTGATTGTGACATTTCCAATAAATATTTTTCAACTCTCTGTAAAATACCCACAGAAAAATTTCATTTGGAAATTTGTCGGTGGTGTTTTAATTTTTTTAAAAACATTATTTAGAATAAATAATATAAAATTATATAAATTAATAGTAAAAAAAACCAATTATGCAAATAAAATTGTATTAAACATAAAAAATAAAAAAATAAAGTTAAATAATTTTCATCCAAATATTCATTACAAATTTAATGTGTTTCCAAAAAAAATTAAACTAGAACAATGGTGGATCTGGAGGAGGAGGAGGAGGAGGAGGAGAAGACTGGTTGTTCTCGGGACCAAACGGCTAAAACAAAGACCCACATGTATCACCCATCTGTGATCTAATGTCAATGATCATTTGGCGAAATTGTTCATAATCCACCGAGAGTCGCTCGTATTGTTGTTGCAAGGCCACGAACTTCTTAGATTGGGTGCTCGATACTGATTGGGAGCTTCCAGCGGTTGAGACACTACGGGCCATCCGCAAGTTCTCGGCCGTAGTGCTGGAGAGCCCGTACACTTAATTTTTATCGGGTCCACCAGACGATCCTACCTCTATCCACAAATCCAGATCGAATTATCGTTCCCATATCTCTCCCTCAACTGTCTATTATAGGTCTCCTGCAAATTAAAAAAGAAATCATCATATTCAATTCAAGAAAATAATAACTTACGAAATAAAATAGTTAAACGAACATACCACAAAGTGTTGAGCGCGGTTGTCAAAGAAATGTTGCGCTCCTTGTTGGCGGTCTTCACTCTGCACATGTGTCTTTACAAACAGTTCCATTAGACTCAGCTCACGTCCAAGAGACATAAAATGTAAGAAAAAAATAATAATTAATTAACGATATATTTCATTTAAATTAATCTTATAAACCATTTCACATGTGCAGCAAACGAAACAGAGCCGTCGGTGTGTGTGGTCACCAAACTATGAATTTGCTGGTTCTAGTTATCGGCACTGAACTGTGAGCGTCGTGTGAACTACTCAGACATTATATTCTGAATATATTGCAATCATATATCCTTTAGAATGTACGGCGGTTTGAAATCCTTTTTATATCTGCATTCATGAATATTTAAAAACTCACGCAAGTACACTAATGGTATAGAGATAAAGTTTATCCTAGAATTTTTCTTTTGGAAGATGCTTCGTTTTGAATTTTTCAAGGACTTTAATCTCTTTTATATGTATAATAAGGAATATTTAAGAACCTATTGACCGTAATTTTGTTTTTTATGGGGGTCATAAGAACCTTAATGGCATTTTATGGATGAAATTGGATGATAATTGAGGTATATAACTAGATTATTATTAGCACACGCATCCGTGTCGAATCAATTTTGTTTTTATGTAAAACATTTATAAATATTATTGACACGTGAAAAATAATTATAAAACACGATTTCTATAACAATCTAATAATAAAGGTAAAATTAAAAAAAAAACTAAATAAAAAATTGAATTGTTGAAGGATTAAATAAAAAAACTAAAAAAACACAAAATATTATTTTAATAAATAATATTTTTTAGGTATTGCTATAATGATTTAGCCATATTTTTTAATAATTTGTTATTTTGACAACCTTTCATAAAATATTTACCCCAATGTGAAAGCTAACCTCCTCCTCCTTATGTAAAAAGTTTTATTCATAAAAGGGACTAAACCCTAAAGTTCCTTAATTAATAATTCCAAGCCATTGATACCAATCATGAGCGAGGGTCGCTTCTGAATTCTAATGGCGACAAATGCGCGACCAAGCCCACGCCATTGCCCTAATAGGGTGGCTAAGCTCACTTCGGTAATGTTTGGGAACGTGGCTGCGACTGTATTTTTAAAAAAATTGAATTTTTTTAGTTAAAATTTAATATAATTTGTATGTTTTGGATCGTTTTGATGTGCTGATATCAAAAATAATTTTTAAAAAATGAAAAAACATCATTGGCATGCATTTTGGCACGAAAAGTTATTTGAAAAGCACCCGCAACCACACTGCCAAACACGCTTGAATCGACACTTTTATCTCTCTATATATTTTTTATTTAAAAATATATTAAAATAATATGTTTTTTATTTTTTAAAATTTATTTTTAATACTAATATATAAAAAATTTAAAAATATTAAAAATTAATTTTTTTAAAAAAATTCAATTTTGTTTTTGGAAACGGTGTTTCTGCCAGCAAAAACAAACAAGGTATACTGTTAATGGCCTAAGAATGTGGGCTTATGACTAGGAAAAGAGCTGCAAAAGGAATGGATCACTTCTAGGGGCCTTAAGAATTCCATGGGCTCCAAACAAGGCCTGAAACAAAACTTTTTTGTTTTTGATTGCCGAAGAAAACCGATAACGCCACCACCAGTCACAGATAGCCTTGCCTTGATAAGAGAGGATAACAAATCAAGTAGACGGCAAGAGAGACACAGAGGAAACAGAATCATGGCTACTTCAATATTAATGATATCGTCATCACCGCCACCTTGGATGGCGTCGAGTCGAACAAGAAGCAATGGCAGCGCATCAGCTTCACTCTCTCTTATTTCTGGTTCAAGAACGAAAAGGGATTTTTCAATGAATGTGGCCACCAACTCCACAACTCGCTCAGGGCTGCTTCATTGCTCCTTCCTTTCTTCCTCTTCTCTCTCTCTACCTTCTTCCTTCTCAGGTAAAGTAAAAAAAGATGTTATTTTGTAATCTTGGGCTCATGGGGTCTCTTAATTTCTGCTTAAAATGAAGGGTTTTTAGTGAAGTAAGGGACTGACTCACTTGTTTTTTTTATATCCTTGTTTTAATCCTGGGATTGAAGTACTTGAAATGCGCATTGACAATGCCAAGGAATTGTTGTAGCAAGCGTTGGAAAGATCAATTCTTATGATTCTTTAGGTGGAAAGAATTAACCAAGGCAGATTCTTAGGTTTTGGTTGAGCTAGCTTGCGAAATATTAACGTAGGAATTTAAGGTAGTTGGTAAAATGTATCTGGGAATCTGGATGCTCCTGTTTTCTTTCACTATAATAATCTCTTTCCTTTTTCGGTAGTCATTGTTTGTGATTTTCTGCTTCAATTTATGGTAAAACTGACAAGCAGGCATTGTTGCATCTTAAATATTTTTCATACTCTTGAATTAAGATGGGCTCAACCTTTAGCAATGAAAGTACCTTTTGAGGATGAATTTTCCTTGTAACAGCATTCTTTTTCAATAACAATCACATATTTTTTTCCCTCTCTCTAGGAGATAACTTCTCTCTTTGCTAAGGGTTATGCTTATCTGAGAGTTGGGTGCTTAAATCTGTGTTAGAATTCTATGTTTTAGTGTGTCAAGAGTGGTGATGGTCTTTGGTCCTCGTGTGAGCTTTTAATCAACCATGTTTTTTGTGCTGTCAGAACCAATCAATAAGCATTCAAGTGGAAATACTTTAGAGAAACTTTCAGTGATTTTAGTTTGATGTAACACCTTCATTGCAGGTTTATCTCTGGGATTGGATTTGAATTCTAACATCAGAGTAAGAAAGGATATAGGTCGTGGTCTAGTGGTGAGAGCTGGGAAGGCTGCACTTTGTCTAACCAAGAGAAACAGGTCCAGAAAGTCTCTGGCTCGGACTCATGGCTTCCGTCGAAGAATGAGAACCACTAGTGGGAGGGCAGTGTTGAAACGTCGACGTGCTAAAGGAAGAAAGGTCCTTTGCACCAAGTCCAATCCCAATAGTGGGAAAGGTTCATAATCCTTAATTCAGTTTCTAGGTATATGGATCGTATTTAGTTATGTCTCCGTGTTGTTTTTGCTTACTTCATCACATTCGAAGCGTTTGTTTAACGATACCATTTTAATTCTTAAAGTGGAAAAGCCTTTGTGATAGATCTTGTTCTCTATGATGATTTGTTTTACTCCTGTTTTTAAACTGTTCATCTTTGTTTTTACTGGAGAGTGAAAAACCTATGCAATTTCCCTATGCAGATGCACACTGCCCAGAATTCCTTTCTTTTCAAAATCTTTTTTCAGTCAGATCATGTCTAGTAAATGCCTCCTGGATCATCTACTTGTGATTGAGAGATTTGCTCAATTTTATAGTTCATTTCTGTTCATTATTTTTGTTTGCCGCTTCTGCCTTGTAGTAATTGATCAGGAGAATGTCCTACCTGTTATGGCATTATATTTTTTATCCACCTTAAATTCTTAGTCGGCTGAGTTCTTAACTTTCTAGTCTTGCTGTCATCTCTTGGAACTCCCTTGAATACCTTTGTTTCAATATAAGGTATTTCAATTTTAAATACAAGGTTAAATTATCTTGAACTTAGTTTCAAACTAAACTAACTCCAATTTTCTTTTTGAAGTACCTCAAACTAAACAGAGGTATTCCCTTGAATAATATAAGCCTATTTTTTTTTTTTTTTTTTATATACAAAAAGGCTTTCTTGTCTAGATTTTCATCCCCCTTTTTTTTTCCCTTCCAAATCATGTGTTACTATGACACAATATCATGTTTCTAGATTATCATTTGTGATCAAAATTAACGGTAATAGCTATTTTTAACTAAAAAATAGATTATCACCTGGGTCTTTCCTTCAGTGACGGAACAGATTAAGGCCAAATCTTGAATTTGAACAAGACCAGAATGGGGAGTCTACTCTGTCTGAATGAAAAGGTAAGACAACCAAGCAGCATATTTTTGTATAGATTTCATGCTCTACTCTTTCGCTTGAAAAGTAATTACAAACAAGCAATCACTACGAATTTCATTGACAAAGCAAAAGCCTTTATATAAGCGTACATGGAACACAGCAGTTTACATATTAGCAAAGAGAACACTGCACGTACATTCAACAAAAAGAAATGGAAATATACTGCTGGGGAATTCTAGATGAAGAAGGATAACCATCATTTGGTGCTAATTACTATTACGCTGTAGGGTACGAAGCTTCCATTGCAATTCCACAAAGACCTTCCTTGGCATCAATATCTCTTTCCATTCTTATGTATCCATTCTCTCCCCAGCTAGTTCCCCAGGAATTCTTGACTAACCAGTACTTGGTACCATCATCACTCATACCATACCCAACAGCAGTCACACCATGATCTAAATCAGTCCCACAATTTCCAGTAAACACACCACTCGAGTAGAATTGGAAGGCAGATCCACCAGCATCAATAGCAACTGAGACTGGCTGATTGGCTACTGCATTCAATAGTGCTGCCTCGCTGTTGGCAGGCACGTCTTCATAACCAGTGATCTTTGCAGCTGCCTTCCCAGAGTTGCAAGCTCCATCAGCTCCCTGGTAGGGGTAATTGGCTTCAGTCGTAAGGCCTTTGTTCTGAATGATGAATTCGAAGGCGTCATCCATAAGACCACCGTTACAACCTTGGTCTTCACCACTTGTATCACAATCAACCAGTTCTTGCTCTGAAAGAGAAATTAACTTTCCAGTTGAGAGCTGGGTAATCCCTTCCGTCGCAGCCACAGCAGAAAATGCCCAGCAACAGCCTATATATGTTTTGCATGGATTTGACAAAAGGGTAGATGTTTCAGTTTGTCTAAAAGAAATAGAAAATGAAAAGGTTTCACATTTCGAAAACTGGTAAGCAGATCATAGAGGTTATCATCAATATGCCTTACCGCATTGACCTTGGTCCTTGATAGGGGTAACAGCTCCTTTCTTTCTCCAGTCCATGGTAGACGGAACTGCACTTACATTTTCATACCTGAAAGGCTTGGTGCTAGATGAACTCAAATGAGCGGGCATCTTGTATCCATTGCGCGAGGCCCGGAATTCCTCATTCGTAAGATCTGCAAATTCGTTGACACTTAGCTTGTAAGGCTTTTTCCCAACCTTGTTGAAAGACTCGATGAACTCCACGTTGTTCTTGAATATGTTTAAGCGCCTCTCCTTCTCCACATGGTCTTTATATACTCGTCCATACTGAGCCATCCATGTTTCATGTCTCTCCATCATGGAAGCCTCATACAGAGAGCGTGACCAGACATGAGAAGTCCAGAGCCCAAGAAGTAAGACCACTGCAAAGATTAGTTTGCTTTCTGGTATAAGAGCCATTCTGCTAAAGTGTGCAAGATTGTGAATATAGGCAAGTGTTGTGGGATGTAATGATATTGCACTAGTCAATCGTGAATTACATGTTTTTATAGTACTTGCATTGGTCTGCTTAAAGATCTCTCCCAGACAGCATTCACACCATGGCTTCAATTCTTACAATGTGGAAGCTAATAACCTGGTGAATCTGGCACGTTGTGTATGATCCTGACACAAAATTTGGACGCTGCTGCGTTGTCTGCACTTCCCATATTTTATTTTGTAGCACTTGTATTGTTCTGCGATGCTTATTTTTCCTTTTATACCTGTGAGTTATCCAACTAATTGTTCAAGTTACGTTCAATATTGGAGTGTTAACCATGAATTCAAGCAAAATAACAATAATAATCAGTGAGCCTGAGCCTATATGCCGTACTTAATGTCTCATCTCTATCAGAAAGAGTACCCCTTGACATATTGAATTTAAACATTTTAGCAATCTACCTTTTTTTGCTAGTTCCATTTTCCTATGCCAGCCGAAACAAGTTCCTTGAAGAGGTACGCATAGGACTTTATCCTGAAACCAGTTTGGTTCGCACGACATGCAGGGATTGACAAGACTTTGTGGAAAAGAAAATGCAGGTTTTTTCGGATTGAAACTTTTCATCATTACTAATGCAGATGCACAATCATAAAATTTAAACATAAGCTACACATTGGAATCCCTTGACCTGAGCTTATTCTTCAAATCATAATTTCCTTCAATTGTTCCTTGACCTGAGTTTTTGGTTGTTACATATACCAAACGTGCAAAAAAATCTTTTGTTGATTTTGGAAATGATTAATTAAACAAAAACTAGAAAGCAAGAGAGGTAAGATGGTTTCCCTTTACTCCAGTAGTGGAGCTATAGACAGAATGAAGATGGATTCAAGAGAATAATCCGTGTCCCTATTTCTTGCTAGCTCATTAAGCTAAGTGTCAATTAATGGCATCGTCGTGCTTATTAGGGAAAAAAAAAAAAAAAAGAAGAGAGAGATTTATCATTTACTCATTGTCTGCAAGTGGGATCATTTAATTCGAATCTACAACTCTCTTAACGAATTGTGCAGCTTGCATATCCTTTCACAATGGACGTGGTTCACACGGGAGTTTGTAGAAGAAAATCGGTTCAAGATAAATAGGGTGTTGATAGTAATATAAAATTCGAGACATTGTTTATTAATTAACAAATATATTAAACCGTGTGGGGAATTCACTGTTTTTCCACACACAAAACACTGTGGATTACTACAGTAATTCTCAGTATTTTTCTTTTTTTTTGTTTTTTTTTACAAAATTATTTTTTTTCAACTTTCTTATTTTTTCTTATTTTTTCATTTATTTTTTTCCAAAATTATTTTTGTTGATTTTACCTTTTAAATACTGACCTGGTTTAAATTTTTATTTTGTAATTTTTTTTAAATACTGTGAATTGCTGCGATATTTTTCCACTTAGTTTTTCTATTTTATTTCTTTATTTTTCAAAATTATATTTGTCGATTTTTTTTTAATGTTGAGCTGATTGAGAATTTGATTTTGTAATTTTTTTCTTTGAAACATTGTTGATTGCTACAGTGTTTCTCCGCATAGTTTTTTTCCCTCCAAAATTATCTTTATTTTATTTTATTTTTTAATATTGAGCTGGTTAAAAATTACAGTTACAATATGTGAGGAAAGCACTATAACTTTTTTGAAAATTACTGTCAATTGCTACAGTGTTTTTTCCCATATGCTTTTTTTTATAATTTTTTTAAATTATCCTTTTTAATTTTATTTTTTTAATATTGAGTTGTTTGTGAATTACAATTACAAGTCATTACAAATAAGGCTATTATACATATAACTAAACCGTGTGGGGGATTAACTGTTCCCCCATACACAAAACACTGTGGATTACAACAGTAATCGACAGTGTTTTTCCTCTTTTTTTTGGCTAACTTTTCCTTTTTTTCTTTTTTTTTTTGCAAAATTATTTTTTTTCAACTTTCTTATTTTTTTCTTTTTTTATTTATTTTTTTTCCAAAATTATTTTTGTTGATTTTACCTTTTAAATATTGACCTGGTTAAAATTTTTGCTTTGTAATTTTTTTTAAATACTGTGAATTGCTGCGATGTTTTTCCACTTAGTTTTTCTATTTCATTTCTTTATTTTTTAAAATTATATTTGTCGATTTTTTTTTTAAATATTGAGCTGATTGAGAATTTGGTTTTGTAATTTTTTTCTTTGAAACATTGTTGATTGCTATAGTGTTTCTCCGCATGGTTTTTTTCCCTCCAAAATTATCTTTATTTTATTTTATTTTTTAATATTGAGTTGGTTAAAAATTACAGTTACAATATGTGAGAAAAGCACTATAACTTTTTCTGAAAATTACTGTCCATTACTACAGTGTTTTTTCCCATATGGTTTTTTTTATAATTTTTTTCAAATTATCCTTTTTAATTTTATTTTTTTAATATTGAGTTGTTTGTGAATTACAATTACAAGTCATTACAAATATGGCTAAATCATGTGGGGAAGCACTGTAGCTTTTATCACAAAACACTTTGAATTGCTACAGTGTTTCCAACATGATTTTTTTTTTATGTTTGTTTTGTTATTTTTTTTAAATTGTCTCTATCAATTTTTTTTAATATTGAGCTGATTAAGAATTTAACTTTGTAATTTTTCTTCTTTAAAACACTGTGAATTGTTGCAGTGTTTTTCCATGTGATTTTTTTATGATTTTTTCCAAAATTATCTTTGTCGATTTTTTTTTAATATTGAGTTGGTTAAGAATTATATTACAATAAAACTAAATCATATGAGGAAAGCGTTGTAGTTTTTCTCACAAAACACAATGGATTATTACAATGTTTCTCTAAATGTTTTTTATTTTATTTTATTGGGAAAAGTGTTATAGATTTCCTCCCAAAACATTGTCAATTGCTACAACGTTTTTTCTCATGGGTTTTTTTCCTTCCAAAATTATCTTTGTTGGTTTTTTTTTTAATATTAAATTGGTAGAGAATTTAGCTTTGTAATTTTTTTTCTTTTTATTAACTGAAAAGCTAAATCATGTAGCGAAAGCACTGTATCTTTCATCACAAAACACTGTAAATTACTATAAATTATTTTGTTCAGTCTCTAAGTTTTGGATCGCCAACACAACTTTTTTTCATCATGAAATATTTGCTCCATCATACTTTTAATTGCTATTATTTATCTAACGCTGGTTCACAATTATAACACTATCAAGTGCATTTGTTTTATAAGCCCACGGCAGCGCGCGGGCATGTCATCTCGTATATCCATATAATCTATAATGATGGAAGATAATCAAACCTTTATGTTATTGAATTATATTTGGGATTATTTATTGAGCTTAATTTTGTTATTTTTAAATATTTTATGTAATGGGTTATATTGAATTATATTTGGGATTATTGATTGAGTTTAATTTAATTATTTTTAAATATTTTATTTAGTGGACTGTAAATCCAATTATTTATTCTAATTAGAATTTTAATATTTATATGTTATTTTTCTAAATATTAGTTAATTGATAATGAATTGAATAAAAATTTACTGAGTAGGAAACATTTCTATCCCCCAATTCTCCTCTCTTCCTTAACTCTTTTATTTCTTTTCTCAAGCTCATTTCCTTTAATTCTAAGCTTATTCTTTCTCCAAATTTATTTCTTTCAATTTTCACTGTCCTGAATCAAATGCATTTTCAAGTCAACCATGTATATATGCTCATGCTAAATCAGTAGTTAAAAATTTTGAATCCTTATTAAACATTAATTGTTCTAGCTCAAAATCTACTATTAGTGGATAAAAATCTAAGGCTTTATGTTGATTATTAATCTCAATTGGAATTTCTTGTGATGTGATATTGCTTGAATGTGTGTGTGTGTGTGTGTGTGTGTGTTTTGGATTCGAGGAAACCCCACCTCCCGAAAAGTGCACTTTGTAAGCCCAGGTGAGCGAGTAAAACCCCGGCTGGTTGACTCATATGTTTTGGCTTGTAGAGGGATCATAAGTAAATTTAGCTTGAGCCAAAGCAAGATCCAATTAGTGAATCTTCTTACCTACCAAGATTTTTAATATGCTACCCAAACTCTAATTAACAACTTTAGTTTGTCTATATATTTGTGGATAATAAGATGTTTTGAACTGTAAAGTAGTCCATAACTTTCTCATAAAGTCCACCAGCTTGTGATAACTTTTACCTTGTTAGGATCCACCATTATGCCATCACTTGAAATAACATAGCCATGAAATAGTAGTTTATCCATGAGAAAATCACATTTACTTTTGATAAATAATTTTTTTGTTCTCATAAGACATTGAACTCGTAAAGAAGATGTTCCATATGCTCATCCTAATTTTTGCTATGGATGTCATCAAAATATATCACCATAAATCGACCAATAAATGATTTGAAAACATGATTCATAAGCCATATAAGAGTGCTAGGGGTATTAGATAGCTAAAAAAGTATCGACACCCATTTATATAGGCCATCTCTAGTCTTGAATGTAGTCTTCCACACATCTTAAGGCCTTATATGTATTTAGTGATATCCACCCCTCATATAAATTTTAAAAAATATTTGACACCATGAGTTTGATCAAGCATATCATTAAGGTAAGGGATAAGAAAAAGGTACTTGATGGTAATAATATTAGCTACTCAGTTGATTGAAAATCTCACATTGATCTAGGAATAAGATCAATACAACTTTGAATATCTCGTATTAGTGGAAGGCCAATTGGTATTTTCTTTGGTATGACATCTTTAAATTCTTGAAGTAGTGGTTGTATAATTGGATGGACTATGAGTTTTTCTTCATTCACTTCTACCATCATCAGGATATAAGTCTATTGATTATTTTTTTCCATAGAAGTAAGAAATATAGACTTAGAAAGCAAATTATTTCATGCTTTTTTTAAAGGCTTTTTATTGATCTTTATCTTGCTTAGATCTAGGATAATTTTCATACTATCTTTCTAAGAAAATTGGTGTTTTTGAATCCATCATACATAATTCTCTCTCTCTCTCTCTCTCTCTCTCTCTCTCTCTCTCTCTTTTTATATCATACTACCATGATCTACTAAGTAATAAGGGACGAATATCTTCAGGAAAAATATCACATAAACTTCATCTTTATAATTATTCTTAATAAAAAAAATTAAACTAAACATCTTTTTATTCATTTATCTCATTTCCCTTTTACAACCAAGACAAGTTGTAAAGATGCAGGTGATCAATAGTTTTGAGGATCAATTTGTCCACCATTATATCAACCACCACATTTTCCCAACTTCCTCCACCTATTATCACATTATAAACCTTTCCAAATATGTACATGTCATATATAAAATGTTGTTTTGAAGCCAATGTTCTTATTCTATATGATTTGTTTTTAGGTTTCTTTGAATGACTAACCTTTCTCCTTCCTCATCATAAGTTATATCTTCATTGAATATGGGGCTATTATCAGCTAAAATATCTTTTTTAATGACATCTTCATCTATTTCTTCCACAAATAAAACAACTTTTCTATTTAGATAACTAGATGCAATATGACTTACACCTTAACATTGAAAACATTGAATAACAAGAGATTGCTAGTACTTAATGACCTTTTTTGTTTGAAAGGTTTTATAGTTGTTGTCTTACTTGTTAAAAATTTAATATTGGAAGAAACAGTCCTATGAGATTTGCTCTCATTTCTTGGCAGAAACTTTGAGCCACCACTATATCTTTTCTTGGTTTATTTCTCCATCTTCACCATTGTTGGTGTAGTTTGTAAATGAATAAAGAAAGATGTTTATCCCACATTGGAAAGAAACACTCCCTCCTAATGTTTCTATGTGTGGGTTTCTATTGTGTAGTAAATTAAGCCATGATGGACAAACTCTCCTATTTGGCTTCCTAATGTTATTATATGGATATTTATAATATCATTTGGAACTAAGAACTTGGAACTTAATATGAATAGTCATACTATTTGATGAACAATCATATTATTTCATTAACAATCATATTGTTTGATGAACAACCATAGTGTTTCATCAATAGTCATAATGTTTGATGAACAATTATATTGTTTCATCAATAGTCATATTATTTGATGAACAGTCATATTGTTTCATCGTTATGTTTCAAATTTATAAAAGCATGTTACTATACAGAAAAAGAAATAACAACAAAAAGACATATTCTTTTCTTGGTCTTATCTTCTCATTCTTTTAGAGGTTTAGAGGGTTTAGTTGTATCCTGGAGGTGTTGTCTTTGTGTGAGACAAATAAACACCTTAAAGATAGTGTTTTCACGCCTCTAAGCCAACTCTATATTTGTTTCCATCCTAAATTTTCCTAACAACCATATCATTATAAATATAATATTGTTTAAGTTCTACCACCTTACTAACCTCTAAGCGTTATCCTCTAAGGTAAAGACCCTTTGCTTCTTGGGTTTATTTAGATTATAAAACATTTAAATATTATTGAATTATAGTGTAATCTTCCATTAACAACTCATTTTGCCTCAAATTACGATACTTGAGAAAAGGAATCTCGATAATAATTGCTCGATATAAACTTTCTCTTTAGTTCTTTGTTAATCTTCTCCAATATAATGAATTGCTTCTTGCCTTCATGTTAATGTATTTCTGCAAATGCTCCCATTAGATTAATGCATACTTACTCAATTTAAGAAAACATATCTTTACCTTGTGATCTTTTTTGATGTCTTTATAGTCAAAGACTCTCTCCACCGTATTGATTTAATCAATGAATTCTTCTTATTATATCTTTCCTTTGAATTTGAGAATATCAACTTTTATATCAAAAATCCTTTAGAAATCAGCTTTACCTCGTCGATACCTTATATATATATATATATATATATATATATATATATATATGACAACAATCACCTCCAAAAGGATAGATATCTTAATATTCATGCTCTAATTCATGATATAAATCATCATGTTTTAGATGTTCATATTATTTGAGATGTTGTTAAAGCTAATGCACTTTCCTCTTTAATTCTTCCACCTTAATATCAAGATGCTCTTGCTTATAATCTTCATGCTTGTTGTGGTTAAGAGGGAGTTGCCCACTATGTCATTCATATTGCCTAGACATGATTGTCAAGCTTTGATACCAAAATGACATGAAACTAAAAAGATATAAAAAGAAAAATAAAAGTGAACTCTCAAGGATAATTAACTTACCACTCAAAGAAATCCACCAAGAGAAAACATAAAAGAATATAATGTAAGAATAATTACTCTTAAGAAGGATAAACTACTTATTTTTATTTTGAGATGTCTTATTCAAATAAGAAAATGAGTATTTATATGGTAAGTATGGAAAACCCATTATGAATTGGTTTAACTCACATACATAAACTTGTTCATTATATAGATTAAAAGACTTTTGATATAGACTTGAAGATAAATGCATAAAGACTCTTGAACTAGATTTAAAATAAATGCATCATAGATTAATTCAATGATTCATGTACCTCTTAAAGGTATAAGTCCAAATTCAATATCAATAAAGTTATAGAAGATAGTTAATTTCAATAATTCTAGAAGAAGTCTTGTGTCAAAATTATAAAAATCATAAATATTTTATTTGTTGGTAATTTTAGCATAAATGCCTATATCACTTCACCACTTGTTCTTACTAAGAAAAAGAAACGATGACATTAAGTTCACATAATCATAATTCTAAAAAATCAATTTTTGTAAGCATTTCCATCACATATTGAACTTATACAAAGGTTAGCTAAGGATTGAGCTTTTTCATAAACTAGAAATGTGTTGTATTATAATCATAAGAAGCTAAAGCTCCTACATATCCATAAGTAAATCAGTAATGATATACATGTTAGATGAGTGACTTACTTTCAATACTTCCTAATCAAAATTGGGTATACGACTAGAGTCTAAAATATGGTTATTGATGCTTTGAGTACACGGGCATATTTGTTTGTTACCTTGAGAGGGGAAATTATTGAATTTGATTGTTTGAAAGAATTGTATAAGCATGATGAAGACTTCATTGAGTTGTGGGAAACAACATCATTAAGCATGATATATAATTTCCTAAACTAGATAGAGAAAAGTAAAAATAACTTAGGCCCTGTTTGTTTGTTGGAAAGTAATTTCCTTGTGAAAAGTAAATTATGAAAAAGTGAATTATTTTCTGATATTTGGTAGTATAATAAAAAATAAGTTGGAAAATACTTTCCAGTATTTGGTTATGTCATGAAAAATGAGTTAGAAAATAACTTATTAATGTTTTATTTTTTTCAAGTTTATTAAAATAATAAAAAAGTAATCTTACAAATTAAAATATTGAATGAGAATGAAATTGAAAAAATATATAATTTCATAAATTATCTCAAAATAAATAAATAAATAATAATCAAAATAATAGAGATCAAATCTAAAAAATAAAAAAAAAGATAAAGAAATTAAAATAATAATAATTACCATTTCATAAATTATTTCAAATAAAATAAGTAACAATAAAAAGAATGGGGATTAAATTTGATAGATAAAAAATTTTAATTAAAAAATGATAAGAAAAAAGCAAATAACAATTATAAAAATGAAGACTAAAGTTAATATAAAAATTAAATTCTAAGGGATGAAATTGAAAAACAGATATTCAAAACAATATATATATATATATATATATATATATATATATAGCAATCAAAAGTTTGAGGATCAAATTTGTTATAATCAGCCAATAATATGATATTTCTAAATTTTTCACAACTTCCGGAAAGTGTTTTCTGTCTAAAATAAAAGGAAAACACTTTCCTGGAAACCAAGCCAAATTTCTTTGACTGGAAAGTGTTTTCCTTTGACAAACTTTTCTAATGGTAAACAAACACATGAAAGTTTAGAAAGTAGTTTCTCAAAAATCACTTTTCGGAAAACAAACACACCATAAGAAAAAATATTTTTCCTTTGAAACCTCCTGCATCAAGGATCCTTCCAAATCTACCACTCTCTTATAAAATTGTGGATCTTGCATTTTCTTCTAAAATGGAGGTGGTTCACACAAGAGTTTGTAGAATAAAATTGGTTTATGAATAAATAGAGTGCGTTTTCAAATCAATCATTTGTGCTTCTGCTAAATTAGCAGCTAAAGATTTTGAATCTTCATTGAACATTAATTGTTCTAGCTAAAACTTCTTGTGATGAGATAAAACCCGCATGTTTTAGTATCTTCTTGACTTTTCTTTACATGTTTGAGGATATGCTTGGGTATAATAATGTTTATTTTATTTATTTATTTATTTATATATTTATTTATTGTGATGCATGAGATCTCTAAATCTTGGTAGCCAAAGAAATTGTCCTTTTTTTGATATATTTTCCACAACCAATGTTAGTTAATATGGAGTATGTGTTGTGTTATTACTTATTGAACTACACCACAATTATATAAATCAAAATAAATAGTTAAACTATGTCTTGATGATAAGGCTACAGAAGATGGTTAATTTTGGTGATTCTAAAAGAAGACAAATTTTATCTCGCAAGCATTTATGTCGAACATTGCACCTATAAAAAGTAAGAAGAAAGGAGGTGTTTGTCAAATCTTATGCTTTTGTTTTTTGGTATTTTCAAAAGTATTTTTGGTTTGAAAAATATTAAATTGATATTTTTTGTGCTTTTTGATGGTTTTGATGTGCTAATATTAAAAATAAAAAATAAATTAAAAAAATCATTTTGATTCATTTTCAAGCAAAAAACCATTTTAAAAAAACCATTTTAAAAAGTATCTTGCACCACAATATCAAACACTCAAATATGATTTGAAAAAAAAATAATTACGTATAGGGTTATAGTAGTCCATGCTGACCCAATTGATTATTGGCAGTATATTTAGAAGTGTGATTATGATTGTTTTTCAAAATATTTTTTAAAATGTTTTATAAATTTTTTTAAAAACATTTATAAAACACAAAAATAAAAGTAAACATGGTTTCATCGGGCTCGCCATAATCTTCGTTTTTTTTGTTATAGAAAGGTAAGCAAGGCATTTTTGCTGATGCAGGTAACTCAATTGCAAAAAATATGTTGATCGTTACCAAAGTCTTGGTCGCTTGTACGAGAGGCAGTCGAGTAGAAGGTGATGTGAGAAAACACTTTGATGGAATTTCGATAAACACTGTCCCACCACAGTACAGCTTTCAAATAACCCTAATTTGATGATCCTTAATTCCCATGGCCGCACTACGGCATAAATTCTGGGATGAACTGGCATGTTTATTTTTCCAGTTCAGCCTGTTTTTTAAAAATCTTTTTTAAGCTTGATGTTTTTATAATTGATATTAAAAAAAAAAAACACTATTTTAATATACATGCACTGCCAAATACAGATATCAACATTTAAAATCCTGTTCATTCTTCACACTCGCAGTTGTCTCAGATGCGTCATGCGTAATTAAAGTTCAGTACTTGCTTTCATGTTAGAACCAGAGGGTACAACTACGGTTATTTTGTACAGCTTTTTTACTATTTCCACTAATATAATATCCGACTCCTTTGATGAGAATGGAGTTGCTGCAATGCAATAGAATTGAGGTTTCCATGCTGTTGCTGCTTCCTCGACCCTCCTCCGTTCTTCAATGGAATTTTGCATCACCTGACACCAGAAGTGGGAAAAGCCTACCAGCCAATACACTGTTTTTAAATATTGATATTAAACTAAGTAAAAAAAATATATATATTGGCATTTTCTGTTGAAGGTTGACTTGCTCAAACTTTTACCTTGTATGAAACATCTCCGCGCATGGAATCATTCCAAAGGAACATGAAGCAATCATGTTTGCCCCTGAATACAATTTTTTCTGTCAAAATTTAGTCCATCCTTCATCACATTTTTGTGCTCATGTATCTATCTGCCAATCAAATTGGCGAGGGCGTCTATCAATGACTTTGGGTTGAATATTACACCAACTTTCGGATCACAGACAGAGTCAACCATGATCTGCAAAAACCATAATTTGTTTGACCTCGTGAACAAATAAGCAACTTAACATCATCAGGGAAGGGTGAATTAACATCAACGAGCAAATCGCTCTACTCAGTTTTCTAGTCCGCAATAAGAGATGAGACAGTATCACAATCATTGAATAGAGCACCAGAAATGCCAGCCAGGTAAATCCCTGACTATCTGCCCTTGGAATTTGCTAGACAATGCCATACTCGTCAAGCCATTGGGGAAAGCAAGTAGTAATGGGAAAAGGTGTACTTTTTAAGGAAAAATAACCAATGCAAAGAGTAGAGCTAAAAGAAGATATCATACTAGGAGATTTCCAGAAAGAATTTCTCAGATAGCTTTTCTAATCTAGAATTTGTCTACTTCATAGCAAACCAACTGCTGTAAGCAATAGAAATAAGACATCTATAACTTGTCAAAATTACGAAACTACAAAACAAAATATTGAACTCCAAGACATACCTCATAATCATTTGAATATGTAGCAGCTGGAATTTAGTTTTAATGCAACTAAAAGTAATGATATAAGCACACATACCACATCAAAGATCCCTTGGGAAGTCAAGCATTGCACATCTATGGGAATTTGGCCATCTTTGGGAACTAAAAGTGTATTGATATACTGGTTTGGCTGCATAGAGATATCAACTGAAGTAAATAGCATGCTTCATTCTGTTTTTTTTTCTCCACAAAATCAAAGAAGTTTTGCAAACCTTGTATATTAAATGTTTTATCAAAGATCTTTTGCAAAACCGAGAGAACTTTTTTTCTTTAGAAAGCAAGAACCAACAACCTACTAGCATGATTTAACAATCTTTAAGTTGGAGGTGTCAAAAGAAGCAAAAGGTACATGAGCATATGAGGCTGGAAAATCACGAATTTCCTAACTGCTATATCTCCCGCAAAAGTGAAGTCCTTCATTTCTTTTTAACTCAGTGTATTCAGCCAGAAAATGGTTGTGCTGAATGAATAAAGAAGCAATGTTGCAAGCATCAACTTACAAATATTCTCAAAGAAAGGTATGTGGACAGAAAGGACCATCTTTTTGACAAGAAGTACATGATTGTAAGGATAAAAAATGAGATCTTCTCACCATAGGTAAGGTTACACATTGTAAATAAAAGCACGTGTAGCAACCAGAAGAAAACCAGTTTGTTTTGCCCCTGTGCTGTATTGAATAGTCAATTTGCACCTTTTATTTTCAATTTAGTCAAGCGCACCCAAATTGGAGCAAATGCAGTCCATTCAAACCCAATTGATAGCTCCTGTTAGATTCTGAACTAAAGCAATCTTGTGGACTTCTAACATTGCATTTCACAAATATGGATGTCAAGTAATTTATGGATTTTATAAAATTGTAAACAGAAGTTGGGTTGAATTGGATAACATTTTTGTTGATTTGGATGCAATACTGAATTGGAAATATGGGGTGCAAATTGACTTGTCAACTCAAACATGGGTGGAAGATGGTAGTTTTCTCTACCAACCAGGATGAAGGGGACTGTGAATAGTCCAGCCCCTTTTCTGGTCCCTGAATCCAAAATACAGACAAAAAGATAAGAAATGCACAATGAGAGGTGGTTTTATTAATAAAGATATTCAGCTATAGATCGCAAATGCATAGGGTAGAATATTTTTCTAAAAATTGGATAAAACAGAAGAATATTTTTTCATCATAACTCCATGATTGTCTCAAAATATAATCCATCTAGCCACTTACAAAATTTTCCAAACAAGAATCAGTATCTCCATATTTTCGATTTAGGGCGTCTGTTATGGAAGTTACAAACCCAGAAGCAGAAAAGCCATTTGTCTCTCGATCATGTGTACCATTCAACAAAAGTACCTAATGTTGGAGAGAGCTAAATAAGTATAGCATATGTATGCTAAAATAGCAGCATATTTTGATGTTCAGCTTTTAAATAATATATAAGAATGTCCAAACATGGAAGGTCAGAGGATTCTAATTTCCAAATCTGTGACTTGATCGATCAAGAGAGTAATGATAGATTTTGATGCAAATAAGACAGCAAGAAATTAGCCACATGTCCAAGAGGTTATGAAATCAGCACCTTAGGGCAGTTCCTGGAAGAAATAATTTCTCCAATGCCACGTAACACCTAAGACAAGTCATATTTAATGATGAATAACAAGTAAATGAAACAGCCATAGATAATGATGAACCACAAGTAAACAAAATCACATCAATATACTCCTGCAAACCAAAAGATGAGAAAACGAATTTGGCAACAACCATCTAATGAAAGTTAAATTTCATTAAAAACACCGAATCAAGAATGTTACCAATGATGGGCAAACGGAGGTAAAGAGGGATCCCATTGCATAAACAATACAATCCACATTACTCAATCGGTCCAAGACAGATGCATTTACCATGGGGAAGACCTATTCAATTTGAATAATAACATTATTAGAATCAGAGATTACATATTTCAACAACCAAGATCCACATTTCATGACATGAATATGCAACTGTAAGAAACTTGAGAGAGAAGTTTTTTTTTAAAAAAAAAAAAAAAACCAGACTGGAAACAAGACATCAATGCGACTAATGAAGTTCGAAAGGTACAGGCGTGTCCTATCTCCTTGTATCACCATTCACCAAATACATAAAGCACGTCAGCAAAATTGTTCACCATAAGGAAAAAAAAACCAAACTTTACAAATCACCTGACATCAAACTCCAGGTGCAAGAGATCAGAAACAAGTGAATATACAGCATCATATTCACGTATCTAAGCAAGAAATTGGTGTTATGCAGACATGCTATATTTTGCACGTTAAAGAAGTTTCAAATGACTGCATAATTGTGGTCTTATAAGAAATTACAGAAAAGATAAATCTTATTGAAGTACCAAAGCCAGAATACCGTCTTTCATTTTTGCTTTTCAATTTTTTTTGCAATGTCAGGCTTTTGCATATGAAGGTAGTACCAAAGGTTCCGGGCCACTTTTACATTATACCAACCAAAAAACACATGACCATGATACAAGAACAATTCTTCATGATGATAATTGTTTGTGGTAGAAGAATAAAGTGCAAGATGTATTCACCTCGTGCAGTGAGTTTCCACCCTCATTTGACATATAGAAAACCCTCTTTATTCTTGAAGGAAGTGCTGGGACTGAAGAACACCCCTACCCAAAAGAATTTATTTCCATAAGAATTCAGCATTTCAAAAGAACTTTTAAATTATCAATAAAGTGCAATCCCAGCACCATTATGCTCTGGTATAAAACTAGGAATTGGATTCTGTTTCCAAATATGATGACAAGGAGAAATTTTACTTGTTTATATAGTCTAAACTGATTAACACATATTCTCCCAGCACCAATATTTCTTTATTTAGATGCATGTCAGCAATTGGTCTCGAGAGATGAGTTATATAATTTGGTGAACAAAACCTCAGTCCAAATTGTACTTTGGATGACAACTGGGAATTGGATTTCCTAATATCATTTAGATATCAAATCAATCATAACAATGAGGAAAGAGATATATTCTTACAATAAAAAATATTGATCAACACAAATTTGCCCTTACAGATGTGATTGCCTCTCTACCACACAATGTTAAGTGATGCTTAATAAGGAAGAAAGAAGGTTACAGCAGAAGAGAAGTAACAGAACCACCAGCAGAAGCAGCATAGCAATTTGCATGTGATGAATATCGTAATTGGCATTTGATGATTAGTTGGTGGATTCAGTTAGTAGCTGAAAAGTAGCTAGTGACAGTTAGGAAGTTAGTTGCAAGGTAGTTAGAAGCAGTTAGGTAGTTAACGCCATTGTATAAATAAGAGTATGAGAAATGTAGAGGGCAGGTAATAAAGTTGAACCATTTTCTGTATTTGCAGAAGACTCTTTTTCTTTCTCTCTTTCTTCTACTTCTCAACCTCCCTTTTAAACTACTAACCACCATTGTTAAGGACATTTCTTATCAATTTTGTATCAGAGCCAAAGATCCAAACAAGATGAGAGCTCTAGAGGAGCAGAGCAGACGAACAAATGAAGAAATACAAGAGGTAAGAGCTGAAGTTAAAATGCAAGGAACTGAGTTATACAATAAGATAGAACAGCTACAATTGAAGATGGAGACACTGCTGTCAACCATGAGTTCCTTTGAGGCCAATTAAGACAGTGAACGAGAAATGAGGGAGAATGTTGTTGGGATTCAAGAAAGCAACAGAGGAGGGTATAATATAACTTTGCCAAAGGTGGAATTACCTAACTTTGTGGGGGAAAATCCTTGTGGTTGGGTGAGGAAGTGTATGAAATTCTTTAAGATGCACTTCATAGTCATACACCAATGAGTTGAGATTGCTTCTTTGTACTTAGGAGGAAGTGCTGAGATTTGGTACGAAGGGTTCTTGGTAGGAGGTAAGGACTTAATGAACTGGGATGAGTTTTCAAAAGTAATTTGTTTCAGGTTTGGCAGTCAAAGAGTGGCCAGTACCTCATACAATCAAAGAACTAAGGGGATTCTTGGGTTAGTAGGATATTACAAAAAATTCATTAAATGAATCATCAGTAAACCATTAACTGAAATTTTAAAAAAGAATAAGTTTGGGTGGAATGACATGGCTCGAGAGGCATTTGACAGACTCAAGGAAGCTTCATGTATAGCACTAGTGTTAGAATTGCCTGATTTTGATAAGGTTTTTGTACTGGAGATTGATGCTTGTGCCAGTGGGATAGGGGTTGTGTCAAGCCAAGAAGACAAACCTTTAGCTTTTTTCAGCAAAGCATTGAGTACAAAACACTAGTAGTTAGATGATATATCTAGTGCTTGAAGATATATCTCAGGTGTATAACAATGAATCAACCTAAGAAGTGGTTTAAATGGTTATCATTAGCTCAACGGCGGCACAACACTAGCTTCCACTCTTCTATCAAAATGAGTCCCTTCCAAGCATTGTTTAGGTATTCACCACCAAGCAGGGCATTGTCTACTAAAGAAGTTAGTTCAATGGCTACAGTGGAAGAGGTGGTAACCAATAGAATTAATATGGATCAGTTCTTGCAGAAGTAGTTAGAGAAGGTTGTGCATAGGATAAAGCATATGGCAGATAAAAATAGAACTGATAGCAAATTCAAGAAGGGGGATTATTTACTTAAAGCTTCAACCATACCAGCAATCAAGTATGGAATTAGGGAAGCATTTCAAGCTCAATCTGAGATTTTATGGTTCATATAAGGTTTTGTAAAAGATTGGTTCAGTTGCATATAGGTTGGAATTACAAAAAGAAGTTGTCATACACCTAGTTTTTCATGTCTCATTGTATAAGAAAAAGCTTAGTGAGAATGTAGTAACCTCAACAACTTTGACAAAGTGGGTGGTGGTGGAAGGGCGAAGATTGCTTCAGTGACTATACTGGATAGGAAGCTCATGAAGAAAGGAAATAAGGTAGAGGTGATGGATTAGTTCAGTGGTCTAATATGTTTGAAAAAGATGCCACTTGAGAGAATTTGGAAGAATTGAGTCAACAATTCCTGGATTTTAGCTTGGATTCTTGAGGACAAGAATTTTAAAGGGAGGGCTAATTTTTACATGATGCTTAATAAGGAGGAGAGAAGGTTACAGCAGAAGAGAAATAACAGAACCAGCCGCAGTAGCATAGCAATTTACATGTGATGAATATTGTAAACGGCATGTGATGATTAGTTAGTTGATTCAGTTAGTAGGCTGACAAGTAGTTAATGACAGTTAGGAAGTTAGTTGAAAGATAGTTAGAAACAGTTAGGTAATTAACTTCACTGTAGAAATAAGAGTGTATGAGAAAAGTAGAGGGCAAGTAATAAAGTTTAATCATTTTCTGTATTTGCAGAATACTCTTTCTCTTTCTCTCTTTCTTCTACTTCTCAACCTTCCTTTCTAAAACTACAAACCACCATTGTTAAGGACATTCCTTAACACCCAACCACCATGATTAATCAGACTTGATGCCATCAAGCACACGGAACTTTTGACAAGATAGTTTCATCATCACTTCAATTGCAGCACACAATACCTCCATAAACTACTAATTTGCCAAATAAGATATTCTCGGCAATCCCTATTCAGAAATTCTCAGTAAAATATTCATAGATTAACTAATTGAAAACTAATTGTACTTCAAGTCACATGGCTAAACAACAATACCTTATCAATGGGTTGCATGGTTCCACTGGTTGGATGTGAAATCTCATTCTGACCTCGAATAATAGTGCCATCCTAACATAAATTACTAAAATATTAGAAAAGAAAGAAAGATGCTGTCTAAAAATCTGCCAAGCATATAAGTGGTTTTAGTTTTGATGTTACATAAATTTTCTCTCTTGTCTGATGGCATCATCTTTCAAAAACAAATAGCAGCATAATTGCAAGAGAACATTATAAACCAAGAAAACTTCAGAAAAAAAAATACAATTTACATTGTAAGAATTACTTGTCATGCAAAACATCTTCTCCAATTGTAAAAAAAACAGTAAACAGCTACAGATCAATGACCTAGGTTGCAATTACAAAAAATAAATTTGGAAATGTTATACAGTATAATCTGCATATGTCACAAGCATACACACTTAACATAAAGTGGTAGCAGTACCCATAATTCGCATCCTAATGTAAGCCTGTCATTCGTTGAGATGACTGGAAGAACCAGACTTTCTGCTGGAATATCTGAAACACGTGAAAATAAAAATATAGCAGCATCTAAAGATTGAAAAAATATGCGTGCACCTGCAAAGAAAAAATTTCCAATGCTGCAAAAAAGAAGCATGTCAGTTAAGTCATGATTGTGTAAAAAGCTTCAAAAAACACACAGAAATTTAAGGTGGAAAGCTTTATCAAGAATGGGGAAAAACTTAAGGAAACAACAAAAATTATCCAAGAACATATGATTCTCTAGAATACATAGACTTCAGGGCAAATCACTCCTAAATATTGGCGGAATAGGAAGCCTACTCAAGAACATGATCATCAATATTACAAATATAAACAGCACTGTGACACCACAAAACAGAAAGTAGCAAGACATAGTTACAATTGGATACAAGTACCTGCCATTACTAAAGCAAAATGATTCATTAGGCCGACGCAGGATCTGCATTCACAAAACATTTATTGATTTCATACTAACATTATTTCACAAGTTCTAACAAGTACTAAAGCATTTGACAGAAACGACACATACAAAAGTTGGAACCAATCTGGAGAAGAAGCAAAATACATAAATAAATAATGACATCCAGCAAACTTTCAAAAGAAGAACAAAATTAAGAGGTGTCACCATTAACTTTCCTATACCCTATCACCAATATTAACCACTTCATCTCTCACATAAAAGTTCCTCTCATTTTGTAGAAAGTTTACGTTAAGTCCATAGACCTTCGACGACATAGTTAATAGGTATGCAAGAAGCACGTTGCATGAAAATCAACAAGATGAAATGGCAATAAAGGGACAATCCAGTATCATTTTCAGCTTAGCCTACCTCATTTTGGAAATAAACAAGAAAAGCTCGAATTGTTTCACTATATGGTCTTGATACGCCTTTCCATAAAGAGTGTTCTCCTCCTACAATATCATACCTGCCAAATTCCAACTCAGCACACCGTTATTCAATACCCGCACCATATATATACCTAGCAAGTAGAACAATAGAAATTCAGGACAGAACCTATAAAACTGAATTTAATAGTAGACAACACAGTAATTTAAGGAATTTCAAGACACCTTTTACATGAACAAAATATACCTAAGTAAAAAATACAACATTACAGGACCATCAAGTTTTTGCACATCAAACTTTTTCTCTAATATTTTATGTTCAAAAACAACCGGTCCAGCACTTTTAACACCTTTCTCTTTTCCTTTTTTCTCAAATTTCCTACAATTTTTTACACTGATTTCATGAGGGGAAAAGTCAAATATGAAAAGCAACCAAGAAAACGTTGAAATGCACAAACACGGGGATAAATTAGTGTAAATCCAAGTTATGCGAAGAAACACATTTTGGAACCAATTAGTATGATGAATATTACGACGTAAAAGGAGAAGTGCTTTAAATTGAAATGCATTTAATGCTACATATTTAAATTAAGAAATCAACAAAATTCACAAGACATATTATTACCATTGGGATTTGGAATCTTGGGGATCAAGAGGTAAGCGATGCCCAAGCAATCTTCTGACAGCAAGAGCTTCAGCACTACTTTGATCAGACAATCTTAAACACCTCGACCGAATATCTCCAACCGCAGGACCACCTAAGTTACAGTTTAGAGTGTATCAATCATACCGGAAAAGAGAAAAAGAAAAGGTGTATCTGCTATTTACCGAGCACGCGGACAATCTCAGCAGTACTGCCACCATCATCAGAAACAGGGAGAACGTGAGCAACACTCGTTGTTAATTTCTTCAGTTCTTCCACTACGCCATTAAACGCAGTACCCCCTGCATATGCATTAAAAATTAATCATAATTTTTGGATCTAATTGAAGAATGAGGAAGTATAGTAGAGACCTGAGAAGACGAGGAGGGAGGGTTGTGAGGGCCTAGGGCTTGAATTTGAAATGGAAGAGGGCGAGGAGGAGCATTGAAGGGAAGTCATGGATAGGACAAGAGGTTTTGGTATTGGCTTAGGGAATGAAGAAAAAGGGAAGAGTAATTGAGGAGGAGAGTGGAGGAGAAGAGAGGGGGAGAAGGCCTTGGAAATCAGGGGTCCCAAACAACTGTCCGCCATATTCCCGCGATTTCCTCCCTCCAACCAACAAACTTATTTACCTCACCACCTATATTATATTATTTTTTGTTCTTAAATAAATAAATTCTCATTTTTTTCTAATTTAGTGGGTTTTGTATTTTCAATCACATTTTTTTCTACACAAAAATAAAAATAGAGGATGAATTTTTTTCCCATTCAAATGGTAAATTTTGTTATCTTGGTATCTTTTGACAGGTTATTTAAAATCAATTTTGTATTGTAGTTTAATTCAATTATAATATTTAATTTAAATTTAATTAATAAATAAGTTGATTTACATGTGTAAAAAAGATAGAATTTAATTTATTTAGTAATAATCTTATTTCTTCAA
>Ga0325411_1001178_pt1 | contig 28875 bp, 13 predicted proteins | sample PopdelMetagenome_13_FD_206181 | JGI IMG/M metagenome (GOLD analysis project Ga0325411, IMG submission 206181) | Populus deltoides microbial communities from Bellville, Georgia, United States - Xylem-PdIQD-R4 | ecosystem: Host-associated > Plants > Phyllosphere > Stem > Wood/Secondary xylem...
TTGAGCTAGATTGAGGATGGCTATTTGTTTAGACTTGGGACATCAATGGAAGGTGGTCACCCCTTTCATCTTATTTTGTCATCGTAGCCTGAGAGGACTGCTTTATCACGTTGGCCCGAGTTATCCTTGTGGTTGGATTAAATTTTTTATTTGAACACAAGGAAATATATTCAAGTTATAAAAATTATTTGCTAGAATTATTAAATCTAATTTAATGAGTTAATTATAAGATCCTTTTTTTTTTTTAAATTTTTATTACCCAGTTTGAACTTAACTTGTTGGAGAATTGTCTTATTATTATTTTTTTAATTCAAGATGGTTTTTTTTTTTTAAAAAAATATTAAAATGATAGTAGATTTAACTTGCTAAATTTAATTCAGATAATATATTTTATTGGATTTATTAATTTTATTTATTTAACTATTTTTTATGAAATGTTATAATAATAAAAATAAATTTTTATAAAATTGAGCGAATATTTATTTTATATTATGATAATTTTATAGAAAATAAATTAAAATAAATTATAAAAATCAATTTAAAATCAATAAATTATAAAAATCAATTACATGTTGATGAAACTGGAAAACAAATGCCAAAAAATATTCAATCATAAAAAAAATTGAAAGATAAAATAAAAAAAATAAAAAATATATATAAAAATAGTCAAATTAATAGGTTAACATTAAAACCTTTCAACCTAACTCCTTACTTAGCCTGAATATAAAATTAACTTGTGTAAAAATTATTTTGACGTGACTCAATCGACTCATAAACGTAACCCGGATAATTAGTAAAAAGACATGGTTTGACTTTAAAAAAGTTTTAAAATGACATTTTTCTTTTTAATATTGAGACAGTTATATATTGGATTGACTTGGGTTTTACTGCTTAACCCGCTAAACATGTGATCCGAATCATGGACTCCACTGGTTTTAACAATTTTTTTAATTAAAAAAACTATTTTTAATTAATAATATGATAAAAAAATAAATACTCATAAAATTGAGCACTAATCAAATATTAAGATGTTTGTTTGAGATTGTATAACTTTATAGAAAACAAACCGAAACAAATTATGAAGATCAATTTAAAATTAATATAATATTATTAAAAGATAAAATTGAAAAAAAAAAAAAGATGGATTTAAAAAAAGAAAGAAAGAAAAAGGGCAGCTCCTTCACTGTTCACAGTGAAGAAGCTGCGTAGCTAGGAGGTAATGAGGGTATCATGGTAGCAAATGTTTGCATGTGCTTGCTAGCTGTGGGAGGAGATTCAACCAAAATATTCAGATAATTTTGGAATCCGAACATGCTTCACCTGCGGAATCTAACTTCCTTCCGAACATAACTTGAGAGTATTTCTGCGTTTCAAAAAAGTCATGATCTAGATGGCTTCCCATGGTTCAACACCTGATCAGCGTACCTGGAGAAGAAGCCTTTAAGATCCAAAATTATAGTGGCACATTTGCGGAAAAACAGATAGGCATGCGTAACGGGCCCTGTGAACCCTAACATGCATGCATGCAATTTGATTTGAAGATCAGATAGTGGCAAGTGCCAGCACACGCACGATGTTTGGCGGTGTAGTGGTGGGTGGAAGGAGGTGTCTCCTAGGAGGACCGAGCCTCAGGCGGCAAAATATGCTTAGGGTTAGGGTAAATCCATGGGGACAAGAGGAGCGTCAAACTTCTTGGGGAGAGCACTGAGAAAATCGCAAATGTTGATGGCCCCTCTCCTAATGGAGGGGTGGAAATTTGATCAGGAGGAGCACATGACTTTCTTTCCTTCCCTTGGGCAGGACTGAGCCTTAGGCAGCACTAGAGAGGCTATTAGATACTCCTCCCATCCACATAAGAGGAAAAACCCAGTGGGAGAGCAATGCCCTTGGAGTAATGCTTTGAAAGCACCTAACAATAGACGGTGAGCAACGGTGTGCCGGCGCATGTTGCAGGATCGCAGTAGAGTAGAGACATTGATTAATGGTTTCCTAGAGCTCCAAATAATTGCAGTAGCTCGATAAGGTAAAAAGGATATCCCGCCGTACAAGTGCACGTTCCAGCCTTCCTTGTCAGCCTCAATCTCTTGCGTTTTATAGCAGATCCATGAGTACAGAGCTTGCAATTCTGATCATGCGATCTTTAATAAGACAACAGACGAGATACTGTATGCTACAGAGTCGCAGTAATGACACTGCAAACAAACCCATAAGTTGAGGACTGGGCAGATAGCTATGAGGGTTAAAAATACGTACAGATTGCAGAAACTAGTACAGAGAACATTCATCAATGAACTAGAAAAGATGCCTACAATTAATTACAATGTGAAGCAATGTTGCACAATCTAATTCAAAAGAGCTACACAGGTATTGCAATGAGAAACCAATTCAGACTTTCATGCCAGAGCACAACTTAAATTTTTCTGTTTCTTAGGTCATCCAATTGCCCACAAACCAACTGAGCTTGCTCTCTTCACTCGATCCTCTTTGCTCTGGCCGACAGAATCAAGGTCACTGTTGCGGCCTTTTAAGCACAAGTCCAAATCCAAATGGCTCAGGTTTGAATCCTGCAGGAGAAGTGGATTCTTGCTTGACACCAGTATCACAGAGATAACAATCTAACGAATTGAAAACAAAATCCCTATCTGTGAGAATGGAAACAACCAAGAACAACACATTTCATGATCATTGGATGACATGCATTCTTGGGACGTGGTGATGTGCCAACCTAAATGTGAGGCGGCGCTGATCAAGTCTTTGACATCTTTATACCATGAATTCTTTTGCATATAGCAGCAAATAGAAGTTCAAACTCCATTAATTTTACCCCAGGAAGTCCTGAAAAGGCTGATCTGTTTGCCTAATGGAAATAAGAAGTAAAGATTCGCATATCCAAATATATATGAGCAAATAATTTAAAATAACTCTTGATTCAGTTACAAGTCAAAAAGTTCCATGTGAAATTTTATAGTCATTTGCCGCTATTTACTAACAAGAGAAACCTACTTAACATAAAAGAAGAAATGTCACCCTGTGGATGCCAAACCAATTCTCACTGTCCAATTTGGAATTCCTAGATAAAATATATTTGTGCGTTTCATCTGAGCTAATATCATTTATTTTCCTGCCATGAATCAGAATCTTTTTGAGATTATCAGGCATCTGAACATTTTTCAGAATAGTTCACCTGGAGAGTGGAACTCTAAACATCATAATAGCAATTTGAACCACCATCTTCAGTCCTTACAAAAGATAAAATAAAATAAAATGGTAGAACATGAAAAGATTTGCACTTTTGTAGATCCGCAAGTATGAATTTGCCTTTTTCATTTCCTAAATGATGACAGAATCCTAGTTATATATTGGACCAAGAGGTTAAGCACAAAGCAAGGATATTATTATCAATTCAGGGTAACAAATGTTAATAAGTGGGTGGGACCTGAGTTTCACTCTTGAAATCATCTTCATCATTCTTAGCAGTTTGCCACCCTACCAACTGCTTCTCAACTTCTTGTTCAGCCTTCTTTTCTGCCTTGCTGCGTTCCTTTAGTACAGCAATCTACGACATTAAATAAAATAAAATAAAATATTATCAAATTTCCAAACCTTATTTCTACCAAAATTAACAGCACCCTACTTTACTTCATTCCATCTCCTCTTACAAAACCCAAAGTGCGACAAGTGGAAAACCAAAGAAAAATTAAACAAAATTTACTGACAAAAGCCCATGCCATGTTGTGTTTTACTCACTGGGGTATATCGGAATTTGTGTTTAGGTGGATCCTCGGTGGTTGTGCTGGTGGCGGCCGCGGGGGAGAGTAGGGTTCACCGACAGAGGAGGAGGCGAGACCCGTTGTTGTTTTGGTCGTTATGGCCGTTGGAGTTGTTATTGTTGCCGTAACTGAGGGTGGGAGAAGGGGACACGTGGACCCACTTCCTCTTCCACTTCTTGACCGGGCCATTGAAAACAGTGGCCGTCGCTGATAGGCCGTACCGAGATGAAGTCCGGCCCATTCGAGAGCCCACTCCTTCCATTATTTTCTTACCCCAAAATCTCGGCTCCTTTTTCGGGTTCGTTTGGGTATTTCAGTAGAGTAGAAGACGAGTAACGAGTCGAAGCTTCTGAACTTTCCTTAAAGGCATGAGCCAACGATGCCGTTTCTTTGAGAAAAGAACTAGAAGAGACTCAAAAGTAAAAAAAAAAAGAACCTAACTTTTTAAATATTTTACTTTAAAAGCATGCTTATTGATGAAGTTAAAACGTTAATTCATTGTACTTGGACTGTTCATCATATCACTTTTTAGCATGTTTCACAATTCAGTTGTCAAAATTAAAAAATTATAAGTAAAATATTTAAATTAATTATATATTAATAATTTCAATCAAATAGTAATTGATAATATAATATAATTAAAATAAATAATAAACTAAACAATAAAAAAGTCCAAACATCTTTACTTTATTCACATTGATTCTTCTACTTCTTGGACAAATCGACCCACTTACTTCATCATTTACAATAAACGAGTCCCGTCAAATTTTAATAGGCCATTTAACATTAATTATTCCAAAGGTCAAACATGCCACTTTACAACTTTTATTCTGTATATTTGCCGGCTAAAATAGAGTAATATATCAATTGATATGTTAATAGTTTACATAAGAAATTATGAAGAATAAATATGTATTTTAATTTTACAAAAATAAAATCCACAAATAACTTGTATTGTTAAAAAAATTATAATATTTATAGTCAAAATCAAGCTCTTAATTATCAAATTGCACAAGTTTTACAAGATATAAACTTAAAACAATGAAAATGTTAAGATACAGATTACCAAAATGTATAATTTTATATTTTTTTCAAACTCGTAAAATCGGTTCGATTTTACCGAGTTTGAACGAGTTTGACCGAGTTTGATCGATTCTACTAGTTTTCAAGTTTTAATCCGATTTGACACGTTAGATACATATTGACTCATAAAATCATAAGATTTTAAGAGTCAACTCGCTTTTTTGACAACATTGTTCACAACTATTCATGGTCTTGTTTTACTTTGAAATCTCTAAAAAATTTTAATTCACTCATTGAATTTAATCATTGTGAGTTCTATATTGACATTGTTTTATATGTTATGATTCATTTCACTTTTCATGCTTTGTGGAATGCTTGATAATATTTGATATTAAATTAAATATCAATATTGTAAAATAGAATTTTAATATATAATTAAAAAAAAATGAATGAATAGGGTCCAAAATTAAAAAAAGGCCTTTTTCAGTTCCATTATTAAAAAGGCTTGGAAAACTTCAATTTGCTCCTTCAAGTTTCAAATTAGTCATATTTGATCCTTGTTATTTAAAGATTTTATGTTTTAGTTTTAAACTTCATTTTTGTCACATTTTAGTCCTAAAATATTGAGAGATGAAAGAAAAAGTCAATGAAAAAATAGGGGAGTAGAGAGAGAGGTTTGGTTTGCTATATTCCAATAAAAAATTAATTAATCTTGATGTTAATAAGTTTATCTTAGAGAAGAAGTTCAATGAACGTGACTTTTCATTTTAAATATGCTAGAAAAGGTAAATGGGGACCTTGATTTTTTTCTTAAGTTATACTTGATTTTTGGTTTTTACACTGGTTAGAGGTTGTTTTAAGATTACAAATGTGTTTATTGAAGTTTTAGGATGTTTTAAAGGTATTTTTAGGTGAAAATAAATTGAAAACTAAGTTTTTGAGGTCTCAAAACGTAGTTCTTAATTTTTTGATCATATGAGGTGATTGAAACTTTATTGGTGAATGAGACATCACGTGCCCTAAGGGTGATAAAAAAAAAACCTAGAAACTAAAAACTAGATGAAACTAAAAAAATTAATTGAAAAACTGAACCGAGGAAAAAGACAAGAAAATTTGATTAAAAAATTAAAAAAAAAATTGGTTTAGTTCAATTTTGATTGTATAAGTCTAAAACCGACTGTATTGAACTATTTTGGTTTGAAACCTTGATCCCAACTCAATATAAATTGAAATTTTCTGAAACCATCATCTAAATTAGCCACCCTTACTTACCTGCTCTCTCAAGTCTCAATCTCTTCATTCCCACAGCGCACCCTCCCTCTCCATCTAGTCTCTACTCTCTCAAACTCTTATGTAATGTGCTGAGAATCAGTAAGCATCACCAAATGATACATTTGAGGTTCCTATGGGGCTTATTACTAAGTCAGGATCCAAGAAGGTCAAAAAGGTATTTAATGGGCTAATTCAAAATGTCTGGGCAAGTCAAACGTCAAAATGAGTTTAAGATATGATCAGGTTTTAATTAATATAATCCACACAAGAGAAGAAATTGAGAAAGCCTGGTAGCTTGTGGATTGGGTAAGAAATCATGGTTGCTTGCGGACCGGACAAAGAGAGATAATTTTAGGTTTATTTTTTCTAATGTGTAGTTTTATGGTAACAAGTATAACTTTTGATCCGACCATTGGATCAAGATAAACTTTTTTTTCTTCAAAAAGATCCTAAAGGCCTTGTTTTCTATAAAGTTAAAATTTCTTAGCAATAAAAGTTCATAAAGACCTTACGATAAAGCCCAAATATACTTACAAAAATTGTATTATTTTTCTAGTTGGTTACGGATTATTTTTTCTATTTTATCCATAACTATTTTGTTATTTTTTAGCCTTATTTAGAACGTTTTACCTAGTATAAATAAGGTTATTTAGCTTGTTTTTAGGATTTTTTTGGACATTGATTATTATTCAAAAATAATATTGTTGGCGTGATGGTTGCTAATATTTTTGGTTCTTCATTGAACTCTTCAGGACTTTTTAAAGATTATTTATTTTTATGGTATTCATCCTTATACTTCTAGTTCTAGATTCTTTATAATAAAAGGGTTGGGGTTTTTCATCCAATTACTTCAGTTCCTTTGTTTCAGTTATCATTACATCAAGTTTTCTATCAATATGATTTTAGTTTATTTGGGTTGTTTTATATCTTTATCATGGGTTTTAGGGGTTTTGCCTTTCAGGTTCACATTAGTTAGTATCTGAGTAAAGCTTTAAAATCATATTTAATCTATCTATTTGTCTTTAAATTTTTACATAATTTGTTTTGAACTTTATTCTTAATTTTTTGTTAGCCCTATAAAAAAAAGATAAAAGTTTTTGTTAAGTTATATCCATTGCCAAACAGTAAAAAGAAAATAAAAGAAGAAATCACATTAGTTTAGGTTCTACTGAAATAATAGAGATTACATAATTTGAATTTGGAATCTTCAGAAGTTTCAATTCACATTAGTTTGTCTTTAACCAGTAGGTATTGTTTCCTTGAAAATTGATTTTGGGTTGTTAAAACTATAGAACTTTGATTTTAAGTTTGAAAGAACATTACAAATCAGTGTTTCACTAGTAGGGTCTGTTGTTTTAGAATTTTAATTTTAGGATATTGCGTATATGTTGTTTTTGGGTTTCATAGAGTCATTCGTGAATTTCATATTCTTTCTATTTTTATTCCCATAATCATTTGTTTTTGTTTTTTCTTGATTGTCTTGTGTCTTAAAAGCTTTGGTTAGACATTATGAACTACATTTTTTTATTATTATTTTGATTAGTTTCCTAAAGAACTGAAAAAAGACCACAAGTTGTAAAAGGAGAAAAGATGGGACTATTATCGTGAAAAGCCAAGATTTGAGTAAAACATGAGTGAAGTGGTGTATTATTAAATGTAAACACATAAGTAACTATGTGAGGATATTTTTCTATCACTAACATAAAATTTTAACGGCAAGTCATCACCTAAAGAGGAGAAGAGCACACTCCTTTTGTTACTGGAAACACAATTGTATGAATGTTGTGTTTAGTGATATAAGAGATTAAATGGATAGGAAAATACTATTATTACAAGCTTGTGAGAAAAGCCATCTCGATGGGCTCCTAATGACAGAATGCTAAAAAGACATTCTACCACACCTGCGTATGAGTTGGTTGATGAGAATGAAGATGAAGAAGCCAATGAATTTGACCATACATCATTTAGCTAGAGGGAAGATTTTGGTAGCAAAGAAATCATTGTGAAGAGAGTTTTGATAAGCTAAAAGTTTTGTCCATAAAGGAGTATGAAGAGATATAGGGTTTTATGATGACTTTGATAACAGTCTAGGAAGCATTAAGATGAGTGTTCTAGTCTTTCAAAGGAGGAATGATATCAAAGCTTATTTAGAATAGGAAAAGAAGGTGGATTTGATCTTTGATTGTCACAACTACTTGGAAGAGAAAAAGATAACTTATTGTGGTTGAATTTATTGATTATGTTATTATTTGGTGGGATCAACTTGTTTTGAGTAAGAGGAAAAATCATGAGAGACCTATTAATACATGGGATAAGATAAAGATAATCATGAGAATGAGATTTGTCCCAAGTCACTATTATTGGAATTTATATCATAAATTGAAAATTATAACTCAAGGTTCTAATAGTGTAGAGGACAATCATAAAAAGATGGAAGTACCTATGATTCAGATGAATATGATGGATGAAAGAAAAACTACTATGACTAGGTTTTTGAATGGTTTGAATCGTGAGATGGTGACTATGGTTGTGTTGTAGCACTATAGAGTTAAAAGACATGGTGTATATGACTATAAAGTAGAACAACAGCTTAATAGTAAGGGTAGTACATGATAAGTCTGAAATTTAGGTTTTATATATATATATAAAAGCTTTCCCCAGCCAAGCCAATTATAGGAGCTAAAACCAAACCACTTAAGGGCAAGATAGAAGTCTTCACTGATACTAGATGTAAATTCTATACTCAAATACCTTGTAATCATGATATTAAATGTTTTTGATTGGAAATCGATCACATAACGTCTCAATATCCAAATAAGATAGCTATAATATCACTTGATCATAGAAGAGATTAAATCTAAAAGTGACAACAATGATGAGAAGAAGTCACCATTTGAGGATGTTAGTGATGATGATTAGGTAAGCATTGAATGTTCATGTAAAAAAGGATGATTTTGAGTAACAAAGAAATAATATTTTTCATATGATATACCGCATCAATAATAAGGTACGTAATATAATTATATATAATGAGAGTTGTACTAATGAAGTACTATACTTATTAGGAAGTTGAATTTGAATACTACAAAGCATCATAAACCTTATAGACTTATGATGGGGAAGTGAAGGTTAATACATAGGTTTTGGTTTTGTTTTTTATTATAAGATATAATGATTAAGCTTTATGTAATGTTATTCCTATGATTGCAAATCATTTGTTATTGGGGAGGTCGTGGTAATTTAATAGGAAGGTTATATATGATGGGTTTAAGAATATGTATTCATTTATAAGATACGAGTAATTTATCATTTTTGTACCGTTGTCACCAAAGCACGTTTATGAGGACTAATTTAAATAGAAAAGAGAAAGTAAAGTCGAAGGGAGTGAAAATGCATATTTGATTATGAGCCATGAGAGGAGAGAAAAGTTTAGATTTATGTGAGAGGTAAGAGAAAAATCAAGGATAAAAGAAATAAATGAAGAGAAAACAGAGTGTTGAGGGGAAAATATAGAAACAAATGAGTTTTTATGAAAACAAAAGGTGAGGTTAATGGTTTTTTTTATACTAACTAACCTATGTTTATACTTTTATACAAATAGGCATATTTTAATGCTAAAGAGCTTGATTTTTTTTTATTCCTAGCGTTGTTGTTTCTTTGTTATAGAAATTTAAAAATGTGTTTCCTTAAGATGTTCCTATTGGTTTGCCACTAATAAGGGTAATAAAACATCAAATAAATCTTATAGATAGAGCTGTGATTCCTAATTGATCAGACTATATAAGTAATCATGAGAAGACAGAGAAGCTTTAAAAGCAAATTAAAGAGATGATGTCTAAGGGGCACATAAAAGAAAGCAAATCCCATTTGCTGTTCTATTATTATTAGTGCTAAAAAAAGATGGATATTAAAGGACGTGTGTTGATTGTAAAACTATCAACAACATTACTGTAAAGCATATACATTCCATTCCTAGGCTAAATGACATGTTAGATGAATTGCATGATTTTTGTGTTTTTACTAAGATTGATTTGAAAAGTGAATATCATCAAATTAGAATGAAAAAAAAGATAATGAATGAGAAACTGCTTTTAAGACTAAATATAGTTTGTATGAATGGATAGTTATGTCGTTTGGTTTTACTAATACATTTAACACTTTTATGAGATTGATGAACTATGTTTTGCATGCATTCATAGGCAGGTTCATTGTTGTTTATTTAATGATATCTTGGTTTATAATAAGATTTTATAAGAGCATGTTTAGCATTTGTATTGTGTGCTTAAAGTTTTGAGAAAGGAAAAATTGTATGTTAATCTAAAAAAGTATACTTTTTGCATGAAAAAAGTTGTTTTTCTTGATTATATTGTTAGTGCAAAAAGTATAGAGATAGATAAGAAAAAGGTGAAGGTTATCCAATAATGACCCACACCTATATCAATTACTAAGGTAAGAAGCTTTCATGGTTTAATTAGTTTTTATTGGAGATTCATTAAGGATTTTATAAAACTAGCTACACCACTCACTAAGGTTGATAAGAAATTTATTGGGTTATAAATGGGGCGGTGAACAAGAGAATGTGTTTAATTCTCTTAAAGAAATGTTATGTTCAACACCTTTTTTAGCATTACCTAACTTTTATAAATGTTTTAAGATTGAGTGTGATGCTTTAGGAATAAGTATTTGAATTGTTTTAATATAGAAGAAGTGACCAATTGCCTATTTTAATGAAAACTTTAATGAAGTAGTATTGAATTACCAAACTTACGACAATGAGCCTTATGTATTATTGGTGAGGACTTTAGAAACTTGGCAACATTACTTGTGGCAAAAAAAAATTGTTATCTATTTGGACCACGAGTCACTAAAGCACTTGAAAGGACAAGGTAAGTAAAATAGTAGTCATGCTAAATAGGTAGGATTCATTGAAACCTTTCCATATATGATTAAGTACAAGTAAGGTAAGGATAATGTAGTGATTGATGCATTATCTAGAAGGTACATTATTCTTTCTACTTTGAATGCAAAATTACTAAGTTTTGATTATGTTAAAGATTTGTATGCCAAAGATAGTGATTTTGCTAATGTGTATAATTGTTATGAGAAATCAACCTATGGTAAGTTTTATAGACTTGGATGTTATTTGTTTAAAGAGAATAAATTTTATGTGTCTGATAGTTTTATGCTTGAATTACTTATGTGTGAAGCTCATGAGGGTAGTTTAGTGGGATACTTTGGTGTTAGGAAGACTTTAGAAGTTTTGTATAAATATTTTGATTGGTCTAAAATAAAATATGATGTACAAAAGGTATGTGATAAATGTATCACATGTAGGCAAGCTAAATCTAAGGTCTTATCATGTGAGTTATAAAATCCTTTACCTGTACCTAAGAAATCTTGGGTAGATATTTTCATGGATTGTGTATTAGGTTTACCTATGTTAAAAAGTGGTAGGAATTCAATTTTTATGGTTTTAGATAGGTTATCTAAGATGACATATTTTATATCATATCATAAAACTAATGAGGCAACCAACATTGCTTATTTATTCTTTAGGGAGATAGCACAACTTCATAGTATTAATAAGAGCATTATTTCTGATTGTGATGTTAAATTTTCTTTACTATTTTTAAAAGGTTTTATAGGAAAAGTTATGAACTAAATTATTATTTTGAACTAATTGTCATCCATAAATGGATGGTTAAACATAAATAGTAAATAGAACTTAAGTACTTTATTCTACACTGTCATTCAAGAGAATCTAAAACAATTGAGATGATAGTTTGTTGTTCATTGAATTTGTATATAATAAGAGTGTGCATTCTACTACTAATCATTCACCATTTAAAATTAAGCTCTTTAGATTTGATTCCTTTAATTATTGATAAAATGATTAGTCTTGATAGTAGTGGAAAAACACAGGTGGTGAATGCACTCTATAAGAGTTTTCAATGATCTATAAAGAAAATAAATGAATAATATGCATCTAAAGTTAACAAAGATCGTTGATGTATTATATTTAAACCAGGTGATTAGATTTGGGTGCATATGAGAAATGACATATAAGATCTAAATTGAAACATATAGGAGATGGTCCATTCCAAGTTCTTGAATAAGTCAATGACAATGCATATAAAGTTGATCTTCCAAGTGAGTATAACATTAATGCTACTTTTAATATTTTTAATCTTTTACTATTTGATGTAGGTTACGATTCAAGGTTCAAGAAGAGTAGAAATGATGAGAATCAATAAGCATCTAAATGATTTATTAGAGGTACCAATTGAACCTATTATAAGGTTAAGAGCCAAGAAGGTTAGAGAGGTATTTAATAGGCCAATTCAAAATATCTAGGCCAAGTCAAATATCAAGATGAGTTTAAGAGATGATCAAGCTTTAATTCATATAATACACACAAGATAAGGAGTTAGGAAAGCCTAATAGCTTGCGAATTGGGTAAGAAATCTTGGTAACTTGCGAAATAGACAAGAAATCTTGGTAGCTTACAGATTGGAGGAGAGATGGTTTTAGGTTTATTTTTTATAATGTATAGTTTTATGTTAAGAAGCATAACTTTAGATCCGATCATTGAATAAGGCTAAAATTATGCTAGGCAATCTTAAAAGCCTTTTTTATATAGGATTAAATTTTTATAAACATCAAAGTTTGGTAAAGCCTTGCAATGAAGTCCAAAAACTACTATACAAGAATTACATAATTTTCTTAGTTAGATTAAGATTATTTTTTCTATTTTATTTAGAATTCTTTTGTTATTTTTTCAGCCTTGTTTAGGATGTTTACCTAGTATAAATAGGTTATTTAGCTTGTATTTAGTGTTTTCTTTTAGAGATTTCTTATTATTTACAAAGAACAGGAAAAATATTTAATATATTCTTGAATAGTATTGATTATGAAATCCTTGTGAAAGGTGGAATAATACTTGAAAATAGTTTCAAATATTATTTAAAGAATCAATTACTACAATATTAAAAATAAATATGATTTGACAAAGCAAACACAATAATGACTTGAAAAAAGAGATTTTTATTGGTTTTACCTCTTATTTATATGAAAAGATATATGCTCAAATGTTCAAATCAAAACATTCTTGATGAATGTATAATAATTACATAAAGAAATTGATAATTGAAAGATTAAGTCAAATCACATATGACTTTTTTAATATTTGAAAGACCATGATATATTGTTAGACGATGTATTTAATCTTTAAATATAAATAAATTAATTATTGAATTGATAATAAATTAAATTATTTAGTTTATTTAATCCTGTTTTACTTAGGAATATGATTTATAATTGGCTAACATCTTAGGAATCTAATAAGTTACACATATTAAAATCTTGTTTGTTCATGAAAAATAGTTTCATGGAAATCATTTTCTAAACTTTTCTATATCTAGTGAGGTTTAGAAAAGTTGATCAAAGGAAAGTGGTTTCCAATCAACTTAAAAAAATATGCCTTTTTGTTAGAAAAGCATTTTCCTCTTCTTAGCAAAGGAATAAACTTTTCTTTCCCACTCTTCTTTGCTTACTTACGTTAAACAAAAATAACTACCTTTTTCTAACAAAACAACTTTCTCCATAGCCAAATTAAATTACAGGTAATTATTCTCTTTATATATTTATTTTATTTTTAGGGTTTTTCTAACCCAACTTTCTTTGCTTAGTTTTTAATGTATTAAACTATAAGGCATAGCTTATAATTGACTCCCCTAGATCCTGAACTATTAAGGCTAAGTTATCCAATGTCACATATGATTATGTCCTGTAGAAGTGCTCATGGAAACAAGTCTTAATCTATTCCTAATTATTGATGGAGTTAGGAGGCAATGTAGAAAACTATTGGAAGGCTATTTTAGTTAGTGATAAGCCACACAACCTATAAGCTTTAGGAAGGGGCTCACTGCACCATTTTCATATTGGTCTCTGAACTTGGTGACATGTTCCCTCGTAAATTGTTTATCTTTTCGAGAGAGTTGTTTGAAGTTTACAATCTTTATTTTTTTGGGATTTGAGTGCAACTTATCAATCTATTTAAGATATGAAAAATTATATGGAGGTCTAGTTGTTCGTCTAATTTCTAACCTCATATTCTTAGGTGTTGGGTTAGTTCAATCTTATTTATCCTTCCCTTTACTTGTTGATCAATAACATGAGCTTGTTATGCAAAATAAATTGAGGTTCCCTTGTCATAAAACACGTGAGGCGTTAAAATGCATGGTAGTTAAAATGCATGGCAATAAGTTATTGCACAAGATAATAACGTTGTAGGTTTATATAATCGATTAGTGGTTGCTTGTATATTTGTGGGGGCAATTAGTGTATCGGGGTCTATCATATCCAGGTTGAGCTATTGTTGTTGTTATGTTTTAAACGTTGGAATATGTCCCACCATATGAGACATTATGTTTTCAAACACCCCTGTAGGAGTGTTTATGGTTGTAAAAGTTTCTAAGACTTACCTCGTATGTGTATAAGCCCATGAAACTCCTTACCTACTTTGCCATAGTTCATTCTAGATCTAACCCAGTTGATCAAATATGGCCTATATAATTCTATCGACTATCATAATATTATTGTAATAAGTTATGTTTATTGTATTCTTTTTTTTTTGTTAACCGTGGGTGTCTAGGCCAGCTTCACATACCTCGACTAATCCCTCGAGACTCTGAAGTTAACGACCATGTAAGCCTCCAGTGGCCCTGAGGCTTGTAGCACTCGAACTGGTGACCTATGGAGAGCAAACCCAGTGCCTGACCAGTTAAGCTACACCTTTCAGGGTTGTGTTTTCTCTATGTAGATGACCCTTATATTAGCATTTGAAAGATTTAAAGGTTGATAGAAAAATGTGCCTTCAAGAGTAGTCATAACTGGTTGGCTCATATTTGTCATAGACGGTTATGAACACCTTACACCATCATTTGACGGGATATGTGTATGATTGTATTTAAGGCATACATACACCTATATGCTAGTCCGTAGCTGATTATGATAATATCGTTGAAAAAGGAAAAAAACATAAGCAAGTATATAGAAACAATAAGGTTATGTCCAGATATAAATTTATATTATAGAGGTGAGTTAGACAATGGAGATCTTCTCATGCCACGTCTAATACTAGCTAAATCTATAATGATTAAGAGATATGGAGTTCTTCATGGGAAAAAAAAACTAACCTCTCTGTTGCTTATATCAACTTGAATAACATCAAGAAGAATTCTAGTATTTTTTTTAATGGTATATTTACTATATAATAGAACAAATGTTGAATATATTCCATTGAGCATATTAATCTATTAATCAAGATTCAAGTACTTTGAGATCAATTACACTACTTATTCTTTGTTTCTTCCTTCCAACAAGAGTAAAAACATGTGGCAACGTCACAAAATCAAGCCTTAGATTGCTAAAATCCTATCCAATAAAAACATTCAAAAGATGGGCAAAACTGGTTTCAACTTTAATTTCTCGTCTCATCGCAAGTTTTGCATCCAAAAGAAAGAAAAAGATGGCAAAACTATAAGGTCTGATCTGAATACGAAGTTCACATAACAAAATTTTAGGTAGCCCCAGCTCCCATGCCCTTTTTCCTCTATGTCTTCTTCATATAAAACTTAGCTCTCGGCCCTCCAAGATGTATCTGTTAACAAAGTTAATTAGTGTTCTTTTGCAATGCCCTCATCTTTAACCATAGAATACAGATAGCAACCTAAACAGAGAAGCAGAAGAAAGTAGCATACCCATTAGCACGACCACACTGACCAGGCCGTGATTAAATACTTGTCATTAAACGGCCGCTACCAAATTGCTCCTCGATGTGTGGGTCAAGTTCGCGAGTCTGTTGTCTTTTCTCCAACTTTCTCTGCACATGATTGCCCTTCTTCACCTTCCTATAAATAAATCAATAGAGACATTTATGGACTGATTCCAACATAATTACCATAAAGATTATACAAGAAAGATAAGCCATGCCTACACCACTAAAAAGGTTTAAACAAATCTTGACGTGTCCAAGATGTGAGAGGAAAATTCTCATAACAATTAAAATCTAAATAATATTAGATATAGTGATATCAATTATATTTCAAATTGACCTTGACTCGGCATATGTGAAAACTCAACAAGTAAACAAGAACCTCTCACGGGCAACTAACCAAAAGATACAACAACTCAAATTCATACTTTGCTGATGGAACAAAAATTTACATCGCTATAGAAATACTTGATTCTAAGGAGTTTTTTTTTTGGCATAATTATATTTTTGAATATTTTTAATATTTTCATATTAAAAATAAATTTTATAAAATAGAAAGATATTATTTTAATATATTTACAAATAAATAAAAAAACATCGGATATCAAATACTACGAAACTTTACCGAAGTTTTCGACTTTTAAGCATTGAAGTAAAGCAGATTTAGAGTCAGTTTGGAAACGCGGTCCAAATCGCGTTCCCTCAAATTTTGAAATATTTGTTTTACTAAAAATTAATTTTTTTTATATTTTCAGATCGTTTTGATGTGCTGATTTCAAAAAATAATTTTTTAAAAATAAAAAAACATCGTTTTGAAACATTTCTAAGCGAAAAACACTTTAAATCGCAACTGCTACCACAATCTCAAACAAGTCCTTAGTTGTTGCACACATTAGGGTAGAAAATATAAATAAATATTCAAAAACCAGCAAGCAAGTGATCCACCTAGTAGAAGAAAGACTTTGGTAACAGTTCTACCTCCCCTTCCTTTTTGGCAGTAGCAATGATTTTTTTCCTACGATATCAATTTCAACACCATAATGCTGCAGATACCACTGCTTGAAAGGTGCAACATCAACCTGAACAATGGCACTTTCACCAAAGTCTGAGAACAAAGCAGCTCATCGTTAGATGCATTGTACACCACATCAAGAATCCTAGTCTTTTTGATCACTGCCTCACTACCCCAAGAGTTGTTTCTAATATCAAGTCTCAGAGCATGCCACTTCACATTTCCTACTCGGACCCTAATCCTCCTCACAGTCTTATTGCTCGACAGTTTAGTGTTAGCAGGTTGCCTTTCGAGCTCATAGCTTCAAGAGCGAAAAGACAATAATATAATTGGGTTTGCAACCAACATCTTAGACACAATGTATAGGAAAGATAGGCCCATTTTCACACATAATGAAGGGAAATGGCCTCTTACAGCAAGACACAAAGACTCACATGAAAAGGAAACTCAGGGTGGATATGAGGGATTAGGCTTCACGCATCCTGAAACATATCAATATTGAATCTTAATATTTTTTTAAGGAATGAACACGAACTACAATCAATACTGATTGATCTCAAAGTGTTTTGTTTTTTATTAATATTATTAAAGGGCCAGAAGAAAACACAAATCTTTTCTTATTTTATTAACCAACCAAACAGAGTAGAGCAGAAACAAATGAATGTTAGCAACAAAATAGCTTTTAGAGTAGCTTACTTTCTTTTCTTTCTCCAGGCTTTCTTCTTACCTCCAGTTGCCCGCCTTTTGTGTAAATAATCATGCGAAATACCTAATCCATATAAAGTTTTTGGAGCAATGGACTTGGACAATGGGTTACCTGATTTCAAATATAACAGACAACGAATGAAATGAAAAGGAAGATAATGATAATGGAAGGGAAGATGTGAGTGATGCAGAGGGCTGAAAAGGGGGAAAGGAAAGAAGCAGAGAGAAGAATAAGAGGGAGAATCTCTGAAAATATTGGAATGTGTTGTACCATTAATTTTGTCATGTATTCTGTTGAAACATAATGCAATATATATAACAATCTTTCAATTCTTAACGTTCTAGTGTTTTTTTTCTCTTAACACACGTGGCTTCTATTAGTTCATTAATAGTGAAATTAAAATACATAGCATTGGTTGTAATTGCAATACACAAAATGCACCGTTTTGACTTATTGATTCTCCTAACTTGGATTCTCCCCCTAAAACCCACTTATCAGTTCCCTCCTTGCAACAATTACCCCTCCTTCAAATGGACCTTGTCCCCAAGGTCGAATTAGGGAAATCGCAGAGCTAATTCATCAACAAATTTCTAATTGGCTTCTATAGGTGTTAGGCTCATCCAGTGAATGAGCATTTGGATGGCTACTTGGTTTTTCTTGAACATTCGTTGATCCAGTATAGTTTGCGGGTAGAGAAGATGTTCAGTTGGTAGAGCTGGCAATGTGGTGTGCATCTCCCTATTCCCCTACCTTCTTCTTTAATGGGGACACATGAAAGACATGATGTATGGTTGCAGAGGCGAGTAACTTCAGCTTATAGGCCATGATACCAATTCTTGCTAAAACTTAATAGGGACTATAGTATTTTGAGGCTAATTTTTTGGATTGTCTATGGTCTAGTGTTTTCTATCTATATGGTTGCAATTTGATGTAGACTAGATCACCTATTGCAAATGATCTCTCACTTTTGTGCTTATTTGCTAGTTGAATCATTCTGTATTGTGCACCTCGTAAATTTCTCTTAATATTTTGCAGCATTAGTTCCCTCTTTGATAAACAATCATCCACAACCTCTATTTGGGAGTCCATTGAAAAATATGGAATGTGTAAAAGGGGAGGGTAGCCATAAATGATTTCGTAGAGAGTGGATTTTGTTGCAGTATGGTAGTTAGTGTTGTACCACCAATCTGCTAATGGAAGCCACTTAACCTATTGAGTTGGGGAGGAACTTATCATGCAACTCAAGTAGTTCTCTAGGCATTTGTTGACCACCTCAGTTTGATCGTCCAACTGTGGATGATAGACAGTGTAGTAACACAGTTTCACTCATTGTCTGGTGAAGAGTTCTTTTTAGAAAAGGCTCAGAAAAACAACATCCCTATCACTCACAATAGTAGCAAGTAGGTTTTACAGTTAGTAGATTTTGTTGAGAAAAAACTCTGGCCACGTAGTATAAGGATAGTGAATGGCCATGAAATACGCGTATTTACTGAATCTGTCAACGACCACAAATATAACCTCCCTGCCTTCAGACTTAGGCAAACCCTCCATAAAATCCATACTAATATCAATGAATGGGGTTTTAGGTATGGGAAGTGGTTATCGTAACCTTAGGGTGCGTGTGTTTTTTTAACTTGTTCTGTTGATAAATGGGACATTCCCTGATTTATTGTCTGATATGTTTCTACTACCCCTTCTAATAGAATGCGCTAGCCACCTTTTTGGCCGTAACAGTAGTCCTTGAATGGCCCCTTGCAGCTGAGTTATGATACAAGTCAATGATCTTAGTCTGAAGAGTCACATTATGGCCAACAACTACCTTACCCTTTTGCACAATAGTTTATTAACCCATGAGTAATGGGGATGAGAAGTAGGATTCGTACTTAACTCCTGAACAAGGGTTTGCACAACCCTATCACTTACCCATGATGCTTTGATTTCTTCCATAAGTGTAGTAGAGATAACAGAAATTGTTAAGGTGCTTAACTCTTCGCAAGACACTCTAGATAGTGCATCTGTAGCCACATTATCCTTACCCTTCTTGAACTCGATCTTATAATCAAAGCCAAGTAGTTTGGCTAACCACACATGTTGTGATGGGCAGGTCACCTTCTGTTCCAACAAGTATTTTAGACTAATATGATCAGTGCGGATAATAAAATGTTTACCCTATAAGTAATGCCTCTATTTAGTGATAACCAGCAAAATAGTTAGTAGCTCTATTTCATAAGTGGAGAGTGTCTGTTGTTTAAGCCTAAACAACTTACTGATTAATGCAATTGGGTGGCCTTTCTGCATCAGAACTGCCTCCATGCCCCTATTGCTGACATCTATCTCCACGATAAATTCTTTATCCAAGTCTGATAATTTAGTACTGATGGGTTACTCATAATGTTCTTAAGCTGTTGGAAGGCTGTGATTGCCCCTTCATTCCATGTATAGATTTCATTATTCAATAGATGTGTCAAAGGTATACAAATGATGTCATAGCCTTTAACAAATCTCCTATAGTATCCTATAAGGCCAAGAAATCCCCTTAATTGCTTAATGTTGCTTGGGATAGGCCAATCTAGTATGACCTTGATTTTTTGTGGATCTATCCACACCCCTGCTACAAAGATAATATGACCAAGGTACTCAACTTGATTATTGTAGAAGACACATTTATTGGCCTTGGCATACAACATGTTAGACTTCAAAATCTCAAATACAATCTTCAGATGCCTTATGTGTTCATTCATGATGTTGCTGTAGATGAGGATATCATCAAAGAACACAAGGATAAATTTTCACAAATGGCTTCGAAATACCTTATTCATCAAACTTTGAAATGTGGCAGGAGCATTAGTCAAGCCAAAAAGCATGACCATGAATTCATAGTGCCCATTGTAAATCTTGAATGCCATCTTATAAACATCCTCAGGAGACATTCTGATCTTGTGGTAACTAGATCTAAGGTCTATCTTAGAAAAGATAGTGGCACCAACCAACTCCTCTAGGAGTTTGCCTATTAGAGGAATAAGGAATTTATCCCTCACTATAAGCTTGTTTAATGCTCTGTAGTCAATACATAGCCTCCAAGATCCATCCTTTTCTTGATTATGACTATTGGGCAAACAAAAGGGCTATGACTATGTTAGATGGTTCCCGAATCCAGCACCTCTTTAATCATCCTCTCCTTTACATCCTTTTGTATACTTGAGTGTCTATAAGGTAGGGGTTGACTAGATTAGATCCCTCCTTTAGAGATATATTGTGGTCATGGCTGCGTGGTGGTGGTAAGCTCTTAGGTTCTTCAAATACTTCTTGGTATTTTGCCTACATAACTTCCAAGGTAGTATTCTCAATAACACAGGGTCGTAACGTGGTGGACATTGGTTGCCCCTCGTGATCTTGATCCTCAATAAGGCATAGGCTGCATAGATTAATTTCAAAAACTAATATAGTACTATATAACAAGCCATTAATTTGCTCAAATCTAACAGTCTCTACTGATACAAGGTCATCCCTTTTGATAAAGATTTATTGGCCATGCCATATAAATGCCATCCATATCTCATCATAATTATAGACAATGGTTTTCAATTTAGCTAGCCACTGAATTCCCAGGATCATGTCACAGTTTTTGAGTTCCAAGGTAAAAACATCAGTCGCCAATTCAACTCCCTACATTGACCATTGAAAGTTTTTGCACACTAAAATACAGGTCATGATTCCACTGTTAGCGACTTATATAGTTAAAGCTTTAATATTGGTGAGTTTACAACCCAACATGTCTGCCACTTGGTTGCTGATGAAATTATGTATGCTCCCAGAGTCCACAAGGATAAACAATGGTTGTTTTCCTACTCTACCAGAGATTCTAAGAGTATTTAGGCCGATCAATCCTTCTAATGCATTGAGAGATATGTGTGGGTGATGAGTTTCATGTTCTACTTCGATCACTCCTTCATCATTACTCTTCTTGTCTTCTTCAACAACACACAAGGAGTAAAGCTTCTTGTTCTAGCATCTGTGACCAGGTATAAATTTTTTATCACACCAAAAACAAAGGCCCTTAGCTCTTTTCTCATCCAAGTCTCTATTCCTAATAGGTCTAATGGTTCTATTAGCATTCTAGGGTTATAAGGTAGGGGAGTTGGTAGGATAACATTGTGGAATGGCTTAAAACTATTATTGGGAGGTTCTGGTAGGCTTTTGTTGCAGTTGGGTGATGCAACCATATTGTTTGATAGTTTTACCCACATTTACCTAGTATTTTGCAAATGTTTTACATATAAAATGTCTTGATATTCTTTATTTTATATTTTGAAGGCACTTTTGGATGTAAGATTAAAAAAGAAGTAAATTGAAGATAATTAGCAGATTTGACCTCCTATCGATGTTTTATGCAAAGCTTGAGCTCTAGAAGTCCAAACGAAGTGATTCTAGTGGCATTAGAAAGTTAACATCCATACCTTTCTATAAATATATGGAAAGAAAAATAAAAAGAGAAAGAGCATGGAGATCACAACCTTCAAATTCAGATCTTGTATTTTTCCAATGTTAACTTTCGGTCATTCCAACTTGAATATCTTGAGCTAAAGATGTCCATTTGATGCAAACTTAATTTTTTTGGATTCCTAACTCGAAGACCTATAATCCTACCAAATTTAAATAGAAAATGAGCTCATATGAGAGATACATGATTTTTCTAAGATGACACATGAATTTTGTCAACATACAGGTTTTGTGAAGAAACAAGTCCAAATTATGTCCCAAAGCATCCAAATCGTCTGAGTCTTTATTTCAGCAATTTAGCTCCTCTAAGTCAAAAGTAAAAGCTTGAAGATTTTATGTAAGGCTATTTCTCTTTTTTTAGAAAAATAGTTATTGAAATACTTAAATGTAAATTGTCTACTTACGAAAGAACTATTTTGTAGAAAAGGGATTAGGGTTTCTTAGAATATAAAAAGAAAGAGAGAAGGGAAAGAGAGAACGGCCAGCCAAGAGAGAAAGAACACACCTTCCTCCAACAGAACCTGAAATCATGCATTCTTCTTTTTTTTTTATTAATTATTCAGTAAACATGCAAGGCTAAACTCTTTTTCTTGGTTGCAAGGACATAAACCTTCGGATTTCAAGAATTGTGAGATTTATTTTACCTTTTCTTTTTAGTTTATATGATGGATGAATACTTTTGTTCTCCTATGTTTATTTCTTATGATTTTTTATTTTAATTGCTATAGCGGACTCTAAGTTATTATTGTGAACAATCAATTGCTAAGTTTGCTATGAAAAACCGGAGTTGTGGTATATAAACTTATGAAGCAACTGAGATTAATAATTATGGCGGATCCAAATTAATAATCTTAGGGAGAACATTCGATTGATTAAATTAAACATGGACTGCAGACAGTTATGTTGTCTAGATTAATCAACTCATCTAGTTCTTAAGGCTACCATTGAATTAAATTACTAGTGTGGACACTGTGGTTGTTTGATGGTTATGATTAGTTATACAACAAATCTATTAACTAATCAACATAACAAAAGATAAATATTCAGAGTATAAATTGACGTTTTGTTTTCATGATTAGTTCTGATTTCTGTAGGTGGACGTTTACTCGTGACCAAGGTTTGTTCTCTTGATAATTTTCTGATTTTATTTAATTTCGCTTGATAGTTTTATGTTTTCTTTTGCTTTAGTTTAGATAATCTCCAAACCCTCCCCCCTCAAATTGTATATCATCTAGCATAAAAATCTAACTTGAACCTTCCTTATAGGATCGACCCCTTGCTTGCTCTATCCTATCTTGTGTGTTGTGTTTTAAGCTAGGGTAATTAATTTGTGCGACCACGACATCGCAACAAGTTTTGGCGTCGTGTTAGGGAAGTGATTTTAGTTGATTCTTGTGCTGTGATTTTTATTTGTTGTGATTGTTATTTATTTTGTTGGAAAAATAAGACATTTTTGTTTTGCTTGCAGCAGTACTGTACAGTACGATATAGTTACTGTTCAAAATTGATTTTTTGGTGGAATTAGGTCTCGGCCTTTAGTTTTCTAAAGGGAAACGACGTTCTAAATAGGACTAGTTGCCATTGGCTACTAGCCCCGCCCTATCGAGGCTAAATTCCGTTGTTTTTTAGGGTTTTTAGGCAATTTTTGTTTCTCTAACGTAGGATTTTCATTTAATTTGCGCTACTTTCAATCTCTTGTGTGGTTGGTTTCTTTTAAGTTTTCTTGATGATTTATGCATGTAACCCGCTCTACTAACCAAAGACAAATGCAGGTAGATCACAAAATAAAAAACACTTTACACAGGTTATGAAAGGAAGCTCGCGTTAACACCATGGTTGTTACAGGACAACAGACACTCAAGGAGCTCATTGCTCCTAATATGAAAAATCAACCATTGTACATAAATATGGACAACAATGTCAACTTCGAGCTCAAGTCTGGTTTTATACACTTACTGCCAATATTCAATGGACTTGCCAGAGAAGATCCCCATAATCATCTCAAGGAGTTCCACATGGTTTGTGTTGGTATGAAACCGAATAGAGTTGATGAAGAACAGGTTAAGTTGAAAGCTTTCCCTTTCTCTTTAAAAATGGCAGCAAAGGCATGACTTTTCTCTATTCTCCTAGGTTTTATTAGGACTTGGAATGGCATGAAAAAGATTTTCCTTGAAAAGTATTTCCCAGAATCTCAAGTTGCCAACATAAGGAAAGAAAATGTGGGATTCGACAATCTAATGGAGAGACACTCTCCGAGTATTGGGAAAGATTTAAGCAATTGTACATTCAATGCCCTCATCATCAGATACCCGATCAACTGCTCATTCAATATTTCTATGAAGGACTGATGCCTATTGACCGTAGTATCATTGATGCGGCAGGTGGAGGGGCATTGGTAGATAAGACTCTCAAGCTGCACGCCAACTGATCTCAAATATGGCAGCCAACTCCAAACAATTTGGCACTTATGGAGACTTGCCAAACAAATGAATAAATGAGTTAAGTATTTCTAACCTTGAGAATAAAGTTAATGACCTTACTTCTCTTGTGCGTTCTTTGGCTTGTGGAAATGTACAGCAGGTGAAAGTTTGTAGCATATGCTCCTTACACGGACATGCTTCAAATATGTGCCCAACAATGCAAGAAGATTTGAACAAGCTAATACAGTTGATGGAGAATTCAATGGACAACCTCAACGTAAATATGATCCCTTTTCCAACACGTACAATCCTAGATGGAGAGATCATCCAAACTTACCCTATGGGAACCCATCTCAACAAGGCAATCAAGGCCGACAGTTCCATCCCTATAGATTTTAGTCCCAACAGAATTATCAAGCGAGACAGCCACTTGCATTCACAAATTCCAATGTTATAGGGTCATTGAGTGATGATCTTCATGAGATAATGAAAACCTTGGCTTCTAACATAGTGACCTTGCAACAAAATATCATGTCTTTTCAATAGAAAATAAGGTCAAGTATTCACAACTTAGAGAAGTAAATGGGGCAAGTAGCTTCAAGTGTAGGAAAATTGAAAACACAAATGAATGGAAAGTTGCCCTTCCAAGTATTGAATCCAAAAGAGAATGTTAGTGTGATCACGCTGCGAAGTGGGAAAGAACTCGAAGAGCAAAGGTCGAAACAAATTGTGATGGAGGAAGAAGAGGAGATAGAAATCAAATTGAGTATAAAGAAGAAACATCCTCCTCCTCCACAAACTGAAACAACGACCAATACTACAAAGGTAAGTCCTAATTCAATTAATATCAATTTTAAGATAATCCCCCCTTTTCCCATGAGTTCTTCTAGGTCTAAGAAAGAGGATAAAGAAAATGAGATTTTAGATGTTTTCAAGAAAGTGAAACTTAACATTCATTTGATTGATGTTATCAAGCAAATTCTCAAGTATGTCAAATTCTTGAAAGAGTTGTGTACAACCAAGAGAGCCTATAAGCTAAAAGGCCATGAAATGTTAAATATGGTTGAAGTTGTATCTGCTATTATTCAAAAGACTATGCCTTTGAAGCAAAAGGACCCAGGTGTGTTTATTATCCTATGTGTTATTGGTAATACTAGTTTTAAAAGGGCCTTATGCAATTTGGGTGCATCCATTAGTGTTATGCCTAAATATGTTTATGATTCTCTTAATCTGAAGCCTTTGATTAAAACTAGCATTGTAATACAACTTGTAGATCGTAGTTTTGTTTATCCACTTGGTGTGATAAAAGATGTCCTAGTCAAGATTGATAGTTTGGTTATTCCACGAAACTTTTATATTCTTAATATGGAACATGATTCTTGTGATTCATCAAACAACACTCCTATATTTTTTGGGAGAACATTCTTGAAAACTGCCAATACGAAAATTGATTGTGGTAAGGATACTTTGTCCATGGACGTAGGAGAGGAAAGGATTGAATTTAATTTTCATGATACAATGAAATATCCTTACAACAATGTCTATTCTATCACATGCTATGACCAAGTTGATAAGTGTGTGCAACAAGTTTTTTATTTTGATTGTAAGGATGGATTAAGCGTGGCTTTGAGCAATGGCTATAATTTTATTGAGATAGAAGAGATGGAGAGACACATATATGTTCCCCAAAACGTACAAGAATCAACATTGGCTTTGCAAGCTTTGCAAACTGTTCCCCATGGTAATGTCTTTGTTGATTTAGTACTTTCACATAAAAAGCTTTTGCCATCTATTTTACAAACCCCCGAGTTAGAGTTGAAACCTTTGCCTGATAATCTGAAATATGTATTCATTGGAGACAACAATACACTTCATGTTATCATAACAAAAAGGTTGACAAGTTTGCAAGAGGAAAAACTTGTGAAGTTGTTGTGCGATCACAAAACAGCCATTGGAAGGACTTTAGTCGACATCAAGGGTATTAGTCCTTCGATGTGTATACATCACATACTATTGAATGACAATGCAAAACCAACGAGGAAAGTGCAAAGGAGGTTGAATCTACCTATGACGGAGATAGTGAAAACTGAGATTTTAAAATTATTAGATGCAAGAGTCATTTATCCCATCACAGATAGTAAATGGATGACACTTATCCATATGATGCCTAAAAAAACTAGAATCACGTTGGTAAAGAACAAAAATGATAAACTCAATCCTCATTGCATCTCAAGTGGATGGAGAATGCATGTTAATTATAAAAAACTTAATCTTTCTACGCAAAAATAATTTTTCATTACCATTCATGGACCAAATGCTTGAATACCTAGCAGGTAAATCTTTTTATTGCTTTCTTTATGGATATAGTGAATATTATCATTTTGTTATTAATCCTGAAGATCAATAAAAAAAACTACATTAATAATCTTTAATTTCTATAATTTCTATAATTCACCTGCAACGTTTCAAATATACATGATGAGAATTTTCTCTGTAATGATCCTGAATTTTTTATGATTTCTGTACCAAAAACGTACGACATAAAATAATGCCTCTAGGCCAAGATGAAATTGCATACCCCGCAAGAAATCATTTTCATTGTCCAAGCCTGCAACAAGCTGCAGAAGCTAAAAATACAGATTTACATGATACAATGTCGCCATACCAGCAATCTAAACATAATCAATCTGCTTCGGGTTTTATCAGGAAACAGCAGGAAAATTTCCACTCTTGGGCTTCCGCAGGGACTTGCAGAAAAAGGAGGCGGCCCTTTTTAGTTCATCTGGAAGAGGGACCGCAAGATGGAGAGCTACGGGACAGGTTACGTTGTGATAGTCACGTTTGTTCCTTGAAGAAAATGAGTGAGCCAGAGCTGGTTGCTGCTTGTTCAGCCCTTCAATTATGAATGAGAATGCTCCAAATGTAAGGCAACTCTGCAGAAGTGCCTGAGGTGCGCCTGCAAATCCAGAAGAGAAACTTATAAGACTCTAAAAAAGGAAAAATCAGAGGTACCAAAATGTGGCCATCCATCACGTACATCATATTCAATTAGAGAAGAACTTGTTAACGTTAGTTAACATTTCCATGCAACTCCTTTTGGTTCACAGTTACGCATTGAAAATACGACTAATTTTAATGGTCAGCTTCCTTTTTTAGTTATCTGTAATTTGTTGTCTTCCATTCTGGGTTTCTATATATTTATATATATATCCTCGAATCGAGATCTTAAAATTCCTCCTACAAAAACATAATTGCAAACCAAACCCATAAAATTCAGAATATGACCTTTTTTAAAATAGACTTCTTTTTTTCTTTTCTGAACAAACATCAGAGTACATCCCATGGAAGTACCGATTAGAGTTGGAAGAAGAAACAACTTATTGTGGTCGTGTGAATTCATTGCTAATTTACTTTGACAAGAAAAATAAATTACTTTTTTATTGTAAATAAGAAGTGAAAACATTTTATTATTGTAGAATAGTAAGGGAAAATATAAATAACAGTGGATGAGAGAGAGCTACAACTCTAAATACAAACTGCAATAGAGAAATAATTTCTAAAGGCCAAACCAGAAAGCAGTCTTCTCAAAGGAAAAAAAAATAATGGCAAAATTACAGCAAAAGTAGAAAACATAAATTACAGCAAAATAATGGCTAAATTTAAAGTACAATTGAGATTTGGAACTAGCTAATAGGGTTTGGAGTTCATAAGAAACCTCCAGAATCTGAATAAATTGATAAAATAACCTCAATAGCTTATTAACATTAGTTAACGCCTAAATCCATACAGGAAAAGGATTCCTAGTCTTGGTCTCCAAAGTAAAGCTACTTAATCTCTAAGGAAATGCTTTAACAACTCACATGCCAATCATATGACCTTCGATTAATTAATCCTAATATCCTATATATAATATAAGGAATCTAAAGAAAGCTCTAGCATCATTCTCCTCAAGTTGGAAGAAACTAGTTCTCGAGGTGGAAACCATTCTTGCCTTGATTTTGTGAGTGTTCATTCAAGACTTGTCAACCTCTTTCCTTTTTTTTTGCTTTAGGTGCATAACAATTTTAGATATCAGCTTTAGCTTTTCCATGATCAGTTTTGCATAAGGAACATCAATTGACAATTTATTTATGTTTTATTGACTTCTTGAGTAATGAAGTGCACATCTTAAACTTACTTCATCAACATGTGTTCTATCCAAATAAAATTTGCACAATTCTTCTACCTTTGGGATAATATCATACTTGTAATCAATAAAGGTTAAACATAGTGTCAACATTGATTGCTCTATTATCATCATAATCATCATTGAAATAAATGTTATAGATTGGTGGAGAACACCAACCTATTTAAATATTATCATCAAAATCATCATTGCACTATAACATCGTTCATTG
>Ga0325411_1001179_pt1 | contig 28871 bp, 18 predicted proteins | sample PopdelMetagenome_13_FD_206181 | JGI IMG/M metagenome (GOLD analysis project Ga0325411, IMG submission 206181) | Populus deltoides microbial communities from Bellville, Georgia, United States - Xylem-PdIQD-R4 | ecosystem: Host-associated > Plants > Phyllosphere > Stem > Wood/Secondary xylem...
TACTACAAACAGCCAATATCAGTGTCGGTAGCAGCAAGACAACAGATGAAGGTCCCATAAAAAACATGGGCATCTTCCTTTTCTGTCACCACATGGGCATCTTCTGTCACCACATGGGCATCTTCCTTTTCTGTCACCACATGGGCATCTTCTGTCACCACATGGGCATCTTCCTCTTCTGTCACCACATGGGCATCTTCCTTTTCTGTCTCCAGGCATTTTGGCTTCTTCCATGCCAACTCATCTATAAAAGGGGACTCCAAATGCTTCAAAGGGCAGACTAATCTTTTCCGTAAAAAATTTTATTCTCCCATAAAACTTTGTAACCTATCTCCATTCTCCTCTGTAACCAATATCTCCTGTCTTAATTTTGTTACAAATTTAAGTAAGATAATCTTATTTTTATCTACATTTCTGTTATAACTGTTGTTGTTCTTTTATTCTTGTTACATTTAAGTATGCTCTGTGTTTAATCAAGGATCCTGACATTGTTGGTCTTGCCTTGATCATTCACATCAGAAATCTGTTTATATTGTTCTTTTCTTTATTCTTGTTCTTTTATATAATCAGTATATAGGCTGGAAACCTGTGACCCGATCTTTTAAGATCATTCTCAGGTGTAACAACGCCACGTACTGGTTAATCTGCACTTTTCTTGTTACATCTATCTGCTTAATCTATATATATATATATATATATATATTATTTTGTATAGACAATTATTCTACATGCATCATGCACGGTAGAAACTGATAACTAGCACAATTTCCCTCGACACCGAGTTAACCCAAACAACCATCCTGAAAGCAATCTGTGAAAAAGAAGCAGATTGAAGCAAGACCTGACGGGATGATGCTAGAGAGTGGGATTGTTTTCAACTTCTTGTTCCTAATTGCCTGTCAACGTTAATGACCTCAAAAAACCGAATACAAATTCTCTATGAACAATAATCAAAGGAATTCAACGGAGAAGTAAAACCACAGTTGGACCCAATTGAAAGCTAACATTCAAATAGGTCAGATCTGATCAATTCTGTACTCTCTCTGGAACTTTAAGCTCTGCTCTGCATGCATGCAATTTGTACAAATCTGTTCAGGTTTCCTAGAAACCAAGTAAAAAACACACGCAATATTGGATATACATCTGCCTAAAATGTTCCCGGCCCCAGAAAGGTAAAGGAAACAGAAATTTACAGAATTTAATCTAAGTAATTCAATTAATTGAGTTTTCTTTCCTCTTTAATTCATAACTGCAAAAATCATCCTGCCTGATGCATGACTCGATTTCGCTTTCACTACCTCCATATGCAAACATTGTGGTATACACAAAGTTCGTTCCATGGCCATAAAAGCAATCATCAACAAAATCAGCATGGAGAAATTAAACAGATGACATTGGGAAAGGAAATGTCCATTTAAAAGGCTTTAAAATATTTTAAATATATCATCAAAATAACATTTATGGCGATACCAAGTGTCTGAGAAGAACAGCTACTGTAGATACTGATACTAATTCTGAATGCTGATAACTACACACGGAACAAAGAAGAAAAACCACTGACGTTATCTAATAGCATGAATGAGATTCAAGATAGAGATCCACAGTAATCATACCAGATGCTGGTCAGCCCTAAACATTTACGGTATTCCTATTCCTCAAGACAACAGCGGCCAAATAGAAAAACACAGCTAAAACAAACATGCACTTTCCACACTCTACAATAAGATATATCTCTTGCCACATAACAATTTGTTCAACTTGCAACAAAAGTTAAAACAACAATGCAGAGGAAAATCCCTAATGCATAAGACAGTATGCATAAGAGTTGAATTTCCCCAAAACTTTTCTAATACTCTCACCAAAACTAAGCAGCTCTGCTTGGTAGGGGTGGGGGGACCTTATCAGCAATCAACACCACAAATCATAAATTCCCCGAAAGAATTTTCTATTATAATTATGAATTTCCTACTTGACAGGACAGCAATCGAAAAATCACAAAATATGAAAGGAAAAAAAAAACCCATGCTGTCATGAATTTCGTCTTGATTACTTACTCTCTTTCCCAAATATCTAATGAATGCTAACTAACTTAAAACATAAAACTTCGGGATTTTTTTGTTGCCAGGTAATAATCAAGCTTACTATCAGTCGAACTATTAAATTTCCTATAATTTAAAAAATAAAATCTATCAGTTTGCACCCCCCCCCCCCCCACACACACACACACACACCCACCCACAAAAAAAGAAAGAAAGAACCTCTGCTCTCAGCTGTGCCCAGAATGCATTTCATTTCCTGTTCCGCAACTAAGCTCATTATAGAGCTATAGTGATCCTTTCCACATTTCAATTAATCCATCAAGAAACAAAGAATAAATCAGGAACATAAACCAGCAAAAATAAAGAGTATAACAGATAAAATAGCAACCATGATTAATCGTTAAATCACTCAATTATTACAGAGTAATAAAAGCTCAGAACTTTAACATTCATACTAATAATTAAACCATCCATAAACCAGCATAACAAAGTTCACAACTTTAACATTTATACTAATCAATCCATACGTTTAAACCCCCCCATAAAACAGTCAAACCTAACAAACCCCATTGCTCAGAAAGATGTAGATTCGACAGATAAGCACAGACCCATGATAGAACAAGAGAAACTACGATCTGGGTTGGAATCAGAAAGGACTAAGGAGCTGATGAATCTGTGGTTTAGGCTCAGAGTTCATTCCAATGATAATAATCATAGGAATGAATCCATAGTGAGTGATAACTTTGGCCTTTTTAAATGACCATGTGCTCCATTCTTTGAAATACTGTGACGCTGATTTCTCTTCCATGCCTTTTGCTCCCTTGCCGCTGCTGCTCTTGCCTTTTGTCTTCAGAGAAACCCTAGACGCCATTGATTATTTTTTTCCTTTATTTTTTGGGGGAGGGTGGGTTAGCGCTGTTAAGAATTGAAAACCTAGAACAACCTTATATTTATGTGTTGGATTTTAATTGTGTGACGTGTTTGGTGTGACTGATTAACATATCAAGATTAGAAAGATTTAAATGGTTTATCATTTATCATTTTTTAGTTTATATTATTTTTGGCTAATTATATCTTGCTTTTAAATTGATTATAGCTACTCTATTAAAAATATAATTTTCATCTTTTTTTAGTATTTGTTTATAAAAAAAATATTTTTAAAAAATAAATCGACATATCAAATAATTAATCCCTCAATCTTTTGTTTCTTTATATAAACTTATAGGATTGATAATTTTCAGTTCGGTTTGATTTTTATTTAAAAAATAACCAAACTAAATTTTTTTTAAAAACCAAAATTAGTTCAAATCGACCGGTTTCAATTCGGTTCGATTATTTAATATTAAAAACAAAAAATTCTATTGTTTTTTTAGGTTTTTTTGCAATTTCTAATAGATTTGGTTTCGGTTTGGTTTTTTAGTTTCAGACTTATAAAACAGAACCGAAACGGTTAGTTTTTTTAAATATTTTAATCGGTTCAATCGAGTTTTTTTCATGGTTTGATTTTTTTAATTATTTTTTTTCTAGTTTTCTCGGTTTAATTAATTTTTAAGTTTTTTTCTCGTCATTTTAAATTTATATTAGATTTCAAATGTTTGAAATTAATGTCACAGTTATATTAATGAGAAATTAAAAAAAGAAAAAACTGTCAACTAAAGAATAATCGAGTTTTTAATCAATTCTTAAGGACTTGTTTATTAAAACAAAGCATCCTTCCAATATAGATTACTGAAGCACCATTTCAATGTACAAATTTGCCTTATTTCAATTCTTTTAATTGGATTTTAGGTAATGTAAATAATTAAATTCAATTATTCTTTTGAAGTAGCATTGACACGTCTAATAATTTATCACTTGATCTATCATTCTACAATAATAATGTTTTAATCAAGAGTTATGGATTTATTTATTAAAAACTAAACACCCTTTTAATGCTCGAGAACCTTTTCATTGTTAATTTTGACCTTCTTCAATTATTTATTATTTATTATTGGATTTTAAATGGTGTAGATAATTGATTGTATGTTTATCCCTTTAATTAATCAAAATCAAACATGCTCATAAAATATATTTAAAATAAAAAATAAAAAATAATATAATATTAAACAAATTTTATAAGTATAGGAAACTTAATAAGTATACGAAACCACTATCATACGAATCTTGTATATTGTTTATTTTGTTTTAAGAAAAGTAGTTTTTTGAAAAATATTTTTTAAATTTTTATATATTTATTTATTATTAAAAAAGTTGGTTAATAAAAAATATTTTGTAGTTAAGGAAAAATTTAGCTTGACTTCTATATAAAAAAATTCTTATATTATAAACAAAATATACTTTTTAGAAGTTATGAAAAATTTAAAAAAACATCATGTTATTTATTGATTATATTAAATCTGATCCTCAATATTTTGATTGTTATATATTTTATTTTGATTTTTTTCTCTCAATCTCATCTCTTAAAATTTGATTTAATTTGATTTTTATATTATATTTAGTCCTTATTTTATTATTATTATTCCTTTCTTATCCTTTTCTTAATTGAGATTTTTATCTATTAAATTTGATTCTCATTCTTTTAATTGGTATTTATTTTATTTGAAATAATTTATGAAATTGAATTTTTTTCATTTTAATTTTTTTATTTGTCAGATTTTGTTCATATTCTTTTAATTACTATTTATTTTATTTAAAATAACTTATAAAATTAATTTTTTTAATTTCATTGTTCTGTAATTTTTTTTATCTGTCAACCTTGGTCTCTATTCTTTTAATAATTTTGAGAAAATAAATTAAAATACCAATAAATTATTTCCCAACTTATTTTTCATTGTATAATTAAATATTAAAAAATATTTTATTTTTTATAATACTATCAAATATAAAAAATAATTAACTTGTTATGAATAAACTTTACATGTAAATTACTTAAAAAAAACATTTCCGGCGACAACGTTTATCAACTCACCATTTCTTATTATTAGCTCAATTTAAGTTGGGCTTGTAATAAAGCAATGAAGCCCACTTATTTTCACACAAAATTCTAAATAGACAACCCAGTCCACCAACCCAAACACTTCCCCCTCTCACCCGTTACCTCAAAGACAACAAAAACCAGACAGGCTTCATTCAGTCCTCCCACACGATCAACTTTAGCTGAGCCGGAAAGGGAAGAGAGTAGAAGAAATCAGAGAGCACAGGAAAAATGGGAGGAGGAATGGAAGCAAACAAGAACAAGTTTATCGAGGATTGGGGTTCAGCTCGTGAGACTCTTGAGCAAAACTTTCGCTGGACTCGTCGTAACTTCGCTCTTATTGGTATCTTTGGAATTGCTGTCCCTATCTTAGTCTACAAAGGCATCGTCAAAGAATTCGTAATTTCTATCAACCTTTTTCCTTTTTCTTGATTCTTATGTGATTTTTGAAGTGGGTTTTCTTTTTTGTCTTGGGTTTTTTCTTGATTTAGTTTCGATCTGGTTGAGTATTTGTAGATTGAGTTTTTGGGGTTTTGTTTTGAAGTTGGTATTTTTGAGTGATTTAAGTGTTTTTTTTTTTGGGTTTAGCTTTTAAATGTGATTTCTTTGGCTTGGTTGATTATTTGTGGTGCTAAGTTTTGTTGATTAATTTGGAAATTTGATTTGGGAATGAAAATTTGTAACTAAGCGTGATGGGTTCTCATTCTAATAATCGAAATGATGTTCGTTTATAAAATATCTGTATGATTCCATCCATGAGAACCCAAAAACAGTAATGGAACAAGCAATATTTGTTAAAAGGTAGTCGATTGATTCTAGTTAAAAGTGTTCTTTCAAGCTCAGCTACATATCTCTTGTAGTCTGTGGCAACCATGCTTGGAGAAACTATATTATGGATAGGTATAGGGAAATGTTCGAACATCAATTGTTTGATTGTTTAGTGGTTTGTTCTGCTGTTACTAATGGTTTTTGGAGCAGCATAATTTATTTTTGGGATTATGGAAGGGGGTATCGATTGGTTTGTAAATGTTTTGTCAGAAAAGCTTCTGATAAATTAAATGGTGGAAAAAGGTTGTGCTTTTGGGAGGATGTTCTCTGCGAGGAAGAGTTTTTGAGGTTGAATTATCTGGATGTTTTTTAATATTCATGACGTAGGATAAACAAATTACATACAAGGAGTAGGAGGAAGAAAACGAGGAAAGAGAGGACAAGAAAGGGAGAAACAAAGAAAGATTTATAGGAACACATAACCTATTAGGGTAGGAATAGAAGGTTCCTTTCAACAGATATGAGAATTTCTTCCCTCAATAGGAAATAAAGCCAAATGGAAAACTAACTGCCTGTTCAGTTGTTAAAAATTGGACCCATTTCCTGAAAATATCTTTATGAAAAGAAAAAAAATCTCATTTTCAATTGAGAATTCACTAAGTGGAGAACTGACTAGTTTTGCCATTTTATCAGACCTGGAAGTTATCTTTTTCTTGCTTTCTAAGTTTAAAGCTAGACCGTGTCTGCCAAATAGAAAGCACGTACTGGTATAAAGCTATGGAAAATAATGGTTTCAGATATTTTACCATGTACAGTCTTTGCCCTGGGTTCATTTGGAAATTAATTGAATGTTAATCTATTCAATGCTTAGATAATATTGCCTTGCTGCTGCCTCAATTCAATTCTTAAAACAAATATTGGGGTCAGATCAGGTTGCTTGTGGTCGTGGTCAGAATTGAGGAAGAGAAAACAAAGAATTCATGCTTTTCAATTGAGCTTGATTGACATTTGCTCTTAGTTCTAATGATTGGTTCGGTTGCTAGTGGAAATTATTAAGGGAAACAAAGAAGTATGCATGTTTGGCTTATGATGTTCTTATGTGGTCCAAGAAAACGTATGTCAGGTGAAGTTTTGCATTATTTAAAAAAACTATAGGATTTAAAACTTTGTTTTCTTTTGTCAATTGGAATGGAAATTGACTACTGGACAAGCCTCTTTGTCTGTCTATATCATCCTTTCTGTTGCTTGTCTTTTCCAATTACTGGTAGAGTGAACTTCACAACTCATGTTTGTTGGCCAACAGTCAGTCTTGTTTTGGTAGGGCAGGCTCTTCTAGCTGTTGATTAGCCTCCTTTTCAGTAAAAATTAGATTTCTTTATTTATTCCTACATCTTTTCCTTAAAAGTACAGTTGGACAAAGAAAAGAATGCTCAACCAATATGACAACCAACGAAGAACCTTATTGCATAAGAGCTTCCCCTTCTCGATCTCTATGTTCTAGGCTTAAAGATAAATCACATGGCTGGTGGAAATAATGATTAGTCATTTAAAATGTAAGAAGCAGAAAAGATAAGAGATGATCTCTATTGATTATAATAATAGATCTTGTCATCTTTAAGTTCATTTTAAAAGGTTGAATCATGCACAAAATGAACTTCACCATTCTTGGTATTGGAGCTGCTGACCTTGTTCAATACCATGTCTAGTAATTTGGCATCCATTCTTTTGTTTTAAGGTTCCAATTTTCAGAAGTTTTTGTTTTCGGTGGCAAAATAGTGATGAATTCCATGCTCAAATTTTTTTAGCAATGCATCAGAAGTGTGGCCTCTTGAAATAGGGATGTTATTGTGTGTTGCCATTTAAGCTTTGTCCTTTTCATATATATATTTTTTTGTTTGCTTCCTTTGTTCCATGAGCATATTCTCCATAATCATAGCGAGACATTAAGTCCATTGCCTGCACTTTTTTGTCTTCTTATATCTCTGTAAAGTTTTCAGATTTCGTGTGTTTGAAGTCAAGACTTGAGTTTTCAGATTTCATATTTTTATTTGGCTAGTGAACTCAATAGATCTATGCTGCATTTTGTTTGCTTGTGATCTTATTTTGATCATCTTGATTCTTAGATTGTGAATGATGCTGTTCATGTTTAACTTGGTTGCACCCTGATGCTCTGATAACTTTGGTGACAGAATATGCAAGATGAAGATGCAGGCAGGCCTTACAGGAAGTTTATGTGAGTATCCCAAAGTTGTTTGACAATAATTATGGATGAGGAAAACGGGGTTGTCCATAAGAACCTGCAAGCTTTGCCTTTTCCATATAACTTTCTTTCCTGCGTTTGATCTGTAGCATGTGGTTTTAAGGACACATTTCCTTTTCTTTGAAACCAATCAATTTGCTGAGAATTTTGAATATTTTCTTTAATTCTGCCTTGACATGGTTGCAGTGTTTTCATGTTAAAATTTCTTGCATTTGCTCATGTCATAAATCTCGCTTTCCCATATTGTCAATAAGTTCTGGTAGCAAGGTTAGCTTCCTAAGAGAAGCTCAAAATTACAAGCTATTTCCACGAACATATATATATTCATATATGTGCACGTGCGTGCGTGCTTGACTCAGAGACTTGTTCGTTCCTGTTTCTCCTCTTCAACTTCGATTCATTCTGGCCAAAGCTCACCATTTCTGTTCAATTTAATATTCATGGGAGACAAACTCAAAGGATGGGAAAAAGAGACCATTCATCTCATTGTAATTTGAGAAGTAATTGCCTGACTACTGCCGTTGGCATAGAAGACACATTAATACGTGTGTTTGTTTTGGAAATGTTTGATGTTTTTCACTTCCAAACCTATGTTGCACAGCAGGTGCATACTTCATGCAACCTCAAAAACAAACAATCCGCAGTCGAACCACGCTCTCTGTGTTTATGAAATTCAACAGAGTGGACTGAAAACTGCAAAATATGTTCTCTATTTATACCTTAATGGCATTACCATAACTTGGTCTTCAAATATTCGTGCATTTAACAGGAAGACTCCATTCTATACTGACAAGAGTTATTAGTTCTTTTTTTGTCCTTGAGTGACAGTCAGCGATGCAAATTTCTTTGAAATTTCAGTTGGCAAAGGATAATAAATTCCCATAAAGAAAGACCAAGTGTTTTCAGCATTTAATAAGAAATGCTAAAGAAATGGACTATACTGAACTTCATCAGTCATGCCTCCCCAACATTTATATGCACTGGTCTCATTCGTTCAACAGACATTCCTCCCCTATAAATAGATGCACTAATCTCATCCAAACTCATACTATCATCATAGCCAGCTATATGAGAATAGCTGATAGCTCAGTTGGTCAAGCTTTGAAGATGGCTGAAGAAGTTATCCTCCTTGATATCTTGGGAAGTTCATCTGGGATGAGGATAACCTTAGAAGAGAAAGGGATTGAATATGAATACAAGGAAGAGAACATGCTTGATAAGAGCCCTATGCTTCTCCAGATGAACCTAGTTCATAAAATGGTTCCTGTTCTGATCCACAATGGAAAACCCATCTGTGAATCTCTGGTCATCCTTCAATACATTGACGAGGTTTGGAAACATAAGTTTCCCGATCTGTTGCCCTCTGATACTTATCATCTCTCACAAGCAAGGTTTTGGGCTGATTTTGTTGACAAAAAGGAAAGCTATTTACTCTTTTCCAGAAATAGTTCTTTTACTCCTGGAGTGTAGTGTAATTTTCCTCTGATATACATGCGAAATATGGTCCAGATATGTGATAGTGGGAAAAGGATACTGATGACCAAAGGAGAAGTACAAGAGGGAGCAAAGAAGTAGATGATAGAGTGCTTGAAGATTTTGGAAGGAGAGATTGGAGACAAGCTTTATTTCGGAGGTGAAAAATTTGAATTCCTGGATATTGAAACTCTTCCCTGTTCAGCATAGAAACCTATTGCCCAAAGTGAATGAAATGGGTTCAAAGTTGCAAGGAGTGTAGCCAAGAGTCTATGACTATCTGAGTGTTATACTGCTAGTTATTTTTTAAAATGTTTTCGAATAGAATTTTATTAAAATAATATTTTTTATTTTTTTAAATTTATTTTTAATATGTGAAAATATTCACCAGCAGGTTTAGTTAGGGAATTCGACATGCAGATTAGTATTCCACTGAAAATTCGTGTTGCGAAAGTGGAGAGAAAAAAACATGCACTGTTTGGGGTGTTGTGTGGAGAGAAAAATCTTCGATGTTTTCCGCACCTGGTTTTGGCATACAAGCTATGAAGCAATAATTCTAGACCCCATTATTTATTACTATATCTATTATATTTTTGTTTTTTCTACAAGGCTCATTAGAACTAACTATCTACTTCTATCTATCTATATATACAAGGAATAAATAATCTATCAGCAGGAAAATAGGACATTCATAGCACCCCCAAATTTTCACAGCTAAATACCATGCAATGGGAAAACATGAGACAAAAACAGAGCAGAAAACATGAAACTACAAAGTTAAATGCGAAACCAGAAAAAACAGCAAAATTCACAGCAGGGAACCGGCTTTCCTCAACAAAAGTGAAGCTGGTTAATCACTGCCGAGAACTGGCTTCTCTTTGCAAAACATAAACTAAACCTGAATAAAATTTGTTTCTTTTATTATCAGTTGAGTGATGATAGGCACCACATATTTCTCAATTCATGACAAACAATATACCAGTAAACTGCCTCTCAACAACTAGTACGATCAAACTAGATGTAAAGGTACTTGGCAAAGCATCCAAACCAAGTTCCAGACTTGTAGACAAACTATAAAGTTCAAAGTAAAGCTGGATAGAGCAGAAAATCCACACTTCTGAGAACTAGCTTTCACAATTGCCAGTCCATCAGACAAGTTCTCTATCCCCCAGAAGTTTTTCCCTGTGAAGGAAAACAGCTTAAGAATTTCAAGTTAAATCATGTGTTCATAATAACCTATTCTTGTCCATCGCATGGCCCCATCCACAAGCATACACATACATGTCAGGAAGGATGAGAAAAGGGAGTGAGAAAGAAACCAATCAGCATAATTCTTGCAGATGGCGAAGAATAAGTTCAAATCCTCAGGTCATCATCTACCCGCAAAAACCAAATGAAGCATGACATCCATACTTTTCATCCATCCATCCCCATCACACAGCAACTTCTACAAGGGGCACCAAGAGTAGCTAAGAGTGTGAATGATTGATATCCTCAAACACACGGATTTAAATAAATTATCCACTAAACTTCCATCTTTACCTAAGCACAAGCACATGATTTCTCAAGCAAAACCAAGCATAAAACAAAGTCGCATAACTAAATTCAACAACAAATAAAACTAACAGAAATCATTGAGTGAACAAAAAACATAGATAAATAAAATACCCTCAACTAGAATTGTAAGTCACCTTCAAAAGACATCCTTAATCATCCAGATACCACAAAATTAGACAAAAAACATAAGATGGGATCTTTCCGAAACTAAAAAAAAATCAATTTCTCAATCATTCAGAAATCACAACATCACCATCAGTAATCTCCTGCTGCAAATCCTTTGGATCTTTCCCATCGACCGTACACCCAACTGAAACACAAGTCCCCAAAATCTCCTTCACTGTCCCACTCAGATCCTTAGCCATTGATCTCGAACTCATAACCTTTGCAATCTCAATCACATCATCAAGAGCGATGTTCCCATTATGCTTTATGTTCTTCGTCTTCTTTCTGTCTCTCTCTGGCTCCTTCAACGCCTTGATAACCAAAGCCGCTGCTGAGGGCACGACGGTGACCTTGGCTTGACGGTTCTGGACGGTGAGCTTGACGGTGACACGGAGCCCCTTCCAGTCCTTGGCTGTCTCCTTGGCGATGTCTTCACCGATTTTCTTGGGAGAAAGACCAAGTGGTCCGATTTTGGGAGCAAGTGAACTGGCCGCACCAACTTCACCGCCGGTCACCCTCACGAAAACGTCGACAACCTGAGATGGGTCAAACTTTGGCGGCATTGTCGCTGCTCTGTTGATACTTGTAAAGTTAGGGAAAGAGAGGGGGCGAGGGTTTGCAGAAATAAACGAGCATATGCATATATAGATATGATGGTGGCTAGGGTTTTAGGAGATCGAAATGTCTGTTTTAGCCCTACTAAATGGGCTTTAAGGGAAATAAGTGACTGGATAATGTGGGCCTGTTGGATTATTCTGGACTTCTTCATTCGCAGTTTTCCAAAAGTTGCCATGGCCCATAACCATCCACAAATCTTGGACCATATTCTTTATCCTGAAATTAAAGAATGGCAAGTGTTCAAATTTTAAAAAATAAAATAAAATTTTATTTTGTGTTTAGATTATTGGCATTGCTGCAACTAATTTCCAACTTATATATATATATATATATATATATATATATATATAGTCATTAACGAAAATAGTCCCAAAATCCCAAATTTTCTTATGAAGCTGTCTTATAAATTTGTCCTCTGATCTTATTTCCCAGCTGATGATTGCAACCATGCGCAAAGAGGCAGTTTCTACTACGCTTGATAATGTCTGTAGCACAACAATTTTTTAAGAAAATATTGAGATGGCGATGAATGGATCCTGGATCAACTATAATTAATTTATAAAATTTATCCTCTTGAATATGAAATCAAGATAAACCTAAATTTAATTTAAAATAAAAATAAAAAACTCAGTTCTAATAAATAAAATATTAAAAAGTGAGCATATGATGCGTGTATTTAATTAATTAATTTAAATATTTTTTAAAAAAATTAAATCTAAAAAAAACTAATACCAAATAAGAAAACTCGAGATAATCTGAATCACTTTTAAAGTAGTGAAAGATCCAATTTAAAGCAAATTAAAAAAATAATGTCAACATGCGTTAACTTTTCAAACCCGCGACCTGGATTATTAGACCGCAAGCACCATATATAAAAAAACAGTGAAGTCCAGTCCTCGCCAAGTCAAACGTTGAATGATGAAATTGAAAAAATTAATTACAAATATATATATATATATATAATGGGGATAAAAATCAAAATTAAAAATAAATTAGAGTGAAATTAATATTTTTTGTTTAAAGATGAAATTAAAAAAAAATTGACAAATGAAAAATAAACCAAAAGAATGAGGACATAATTGAAAAAAATAATATATTTTAAATTTGAATTAAATGATGAAATTGAAAACCAATAAAACTTTTATAAAATAGCCAAAAACAATTAGAAATCAAAAAAATAAAGATCAAATTAAAAAAAATAATAATATATGACTAATTAGGAATGAATGATGAAATTGAAAACAAACAAAACTTTTATAAAATTAAGAACAAAAATGGTATAAAAGTGTATTTTATTGCTTTAAAATAATATTTATGTATGGAGAGAGACTTCTAGTTTTGAAATCAATGATCCAATTGCAAATTAAGATTTGAGACAAAATGACTAGATTAAATACAAAAGAAGTAAAATGTATATAATGGTTTAAGAAATAAAAATTCTGGTATTCAGTTGTGTCTTCATTAGTACATACAACAAGAACAATAGTAACATTTATTAAGGTTATAAAAGTGTTTTTCAAGTGGTAGTAGATAAAATTAGGTTAAAAATTAAGTTATGGGGTAAAACATTACACAAACTGATTTTATAACCACCTCTATAATGATTAAATTTTAGACAGCAGTCGACGCATCATCTATCATGACTAGTGATGTGTCACTTGTTTCTTTTTTTCTTAAAATATAAGTATTTTACCAACTGAATAATAATAATAATGGCCCAATTGAGGGCATTAAATAGCATGTCCGCGGATCTGAGTATATTTTAAAAGAACTAGGTGTGTTGGGGCATTTATGCTTGTTGATACAAGAATAGTATAAATATAAAGTAAAAATAATTCATTAATAAAAATAATAATTTATGCTCAACACTCTAAGGTGCAAAATCAAAGAAATATATATGCAAATACCCCATCACCCTAAAAATACAAATTTACTTTCCACTTTAGAAATACAAAGTTACGAAATAAAAATTCACCACTTACCAGAAGATATATAATTGAATATAGCGATGAAAGATTAAGTCAAAAAAATTTTAATTCTAATTTTTAACAAAAGATCTTTAATACATGATTTGAATAATCATTATATACTTAGAACAATCCTTCAAGTCTAGAGATAAACTAAAATAACAGAATTAATCAAAGTAAATGACTTTAATAAAAAAACTAAAAAAATAATAAATAATACACGTTTTGACTTTTTGGAAACACAAATACATGTATAGAAAACTCATAAACTAAAATAGCCACAATTTTATGTACATAACTTCAATGCATGCATGGCTGAATAATCTAAAAATATCATTTTTTAAAGTTTAAAGTCACATAGGATAATTTTTTTTTCATGCAATTAAGAGATGCAAAATCAAGATAAAAGTTGGCTTTCCAGTCAACAATAAATAATATCAAGAACTTGATTTATTTACATTGTCAACTCAAACTCAAGTAACCCAATATCAATAAAACCATTAATATTAATAAGATCATTAGAGGACACTCTCATGTCACCCTTAAAAATAAATTTATTAATACCAGTTGGGTTTATGACGATGGTCTTATGCTAACCCGGATTGAACTGATATGTTGCCTCTTCAATATTAAAAAAAAATATTATATTGAATTTTTTTAGTTAAAGTCATATTTTTATCAATCGTTTGGGTTGAGTTTAGACCAACTAAGTTGATCGGGTCATAACAAATCGATTGATGTATGATTTGATTTGAATCTCATGCTAAATAAGGATTCAAATCGAAAAGTTTCAAGAATAATCAATTCAACCGAGTTTATTGATGCTTCCAAAGAATTTTTGGTATAATGCAACAGTGTTGTTTATTATTATTATTATTATTATTATTATTATGTTTTTCTGATACATTGCTTTAAGTTTATTAAGGCGTGATTCTTTTTAGAATTGAAACTTACTGAAAATGATGAGAGAATGTTATCCAAGGAAAAAAATATTCAGTGAAAATTAAAAAAAGAGGATCGCATTAATGAGATAAAAGGAATTTATTTAGAGAGATGTCTTTTTTATTCTTATTTTAAAACTTCATGATTTTTGTGGTATATTTTATGGATGCTCTTGTTTTTTATTAGATAAATAACATAAAAATTGTTATGTATTTTTTTAAAAATTAAATATATTAATAAGAAAAGAAAACTTGTATTACAAAATTATTTTGTGTCAGTCAAATTTAAATTGTTGCTCTTATTATAAAAAAATATTAATTCCATATAATTAAGTTAAAAAACTAAAGAGCTTCCCGCATTGCATGATCATATATCTTTGTTTTCGTCCATTTCTCAATTTCACGATTTATTCTTTAGCTAGCAATAAAATATCTTTTTAGTGTTTATTGAGATATATAATCCTCAATCTATGTTGTTAAATGTCTACATTAAATTTTGAGTTAAGGATAAAAAATGATCTTTTTATTCTTTGAAAACATGTTAGCAATATATAGATATTTTTTATATATATATTTAAAAATTTTAGCTTTGACCTATGATGATGGGTCAACACAATAACTCATAGTTCTAGGTTTTCTCTTACAACTCAACTTGGTAACACACTGATCTGGGGCTTGTCCTAGCTGGGTTATTGAAAAGAAAAAAAGTATTTTCTCCTAAAACCACATCGTTTCAAGTGTTTTTTTTTTTAAATCAAAATTTATATTAACAAAATCAACTTTCTTTATTCATAACTTAGATTTTATACCAAGTCAACCTTAACAACAGTTTGAGAGTTGTCCAACTAGTAAGCCCACTCCTACAAAAAAGAGAAAGATTAAGAAGGCCCAGCCCGCACTTGAAATGGGCCGAAGGAACAAAACTAGAAAATACAAAACCACCACACACCATTTTCTTTTCGGTGACTGAAAAACCCTATACCCATCAAGAATCAAACAATAGCAAAAACCCCACACTCACAGCTTTGAAGCCAAAAGAGGATCATCAGCCAAAAAAAAGAAGAAATTTCAGAGAGAGATGCAAGAATCACAAGAAAGAGCAGAGTATACTCTTGTTGCAAGAAAACCCAGTTTTGGACTCCCTACTGGTTGTCCAATTTGCTTGCCTGTTTACATCCACCTCAAATTTGCTAGCTTTCCTTTCCGTTTGGATTTCAATAACACTTTCCCTGATTCAGGTATTCTTTTTTGGCCTCTTAATTTCATTCATTTATATTCATGTTTTTAATTTCCTGTACTGGGTTTTTGCTTGTTTTTAGTTACTACTGGCTGACTTTCTGGCTGTTTTCTTGTTTCTATTTCGTTGAAGTTTGCTTCTTATGTGTTAATAGGTTAGAACCACCAAGATAAAAAAACCCCATTTCTTTAGCCAAGTTCTTTTTCACAGAATGAATGTTAATTTGATCATGTTTAAGATGGCTACTGGTCATTTTTCTGTTACCGCCTCTGTAATTGTGTTTAAGATCGATGCTTTCATTTCACTAAGAAATTTTAGAAACCTGAAAGTTGGTATTTTGTTGCTGAATGGGTATGACGGGGTCATGGAATAAGTGAAGCCAAGATACATGCTTTCTAGGGCTTTCATATTGTTTTAAAGAATGCCATTGTCATATGGGAAGGAGTTAACTAATTAGTATTCAAGTTCGCATTTGCTTGCCAGGACTATGTTTGATGGGTACTGGTTGTTTAATTGACAATACATGACAGCCAGTTTTCAATATTCTTGCTGAAAGCTTTTCAAGAATAATGAGTGTTTTTTTTGTTTTTGTTTTTATTTACTAGTTCTTGTGAAGAAATTGAAACCTCAGTTGCTCGAATCTTTATTAAACAACTGGAGACATGGTTATGTCATTTGTTTCATTCTCAGTAGCCAGTTATAGTCCCATTGAAATGGACAAAGTCCTACCCTTTATTATTCTTAAGGCTGTTCTCAATACTTGAACCTATATCCTTGTTGCTGCAAACCCAAGATTTTTACCATTGAACCAAGCAATGGCCTAATAAAAACCATGTTAAGTAGTATGGGGAGAAACTATGTCTTCTTTTCTGTCACAACTAAGGTATCTCCATGTACTTTTTTTGTTCTGAAATTTTATGTATTCAAAAGTCTAACTTCATTTTCTTGAGCCTTTCTCTAATCTTAATTTTGATTATACACAGTGAAGGGCTTTCCTCTGGTAACTGGGCTTTCTGTTAATTTGGTTATGCTTTCACTTTTGTCTCTTATCAGTTTGCTGGGGATTCTGTAGCATAGAACTGTAGAAGTCTACTGTTTTAATTATGTATGGGCAGTGAATCTTCTCTCAAAATCTGAAAGGTTCTTTTTTGTATTATATGGTTTCTTATGTATGTATGCATGTCTTTGCACTCACTTTCTCTATGTTACTTTCTCTCTGCGAAACTTCCAACTCTACAAAAAATTTGAATCTACTTTGTATTTATTTTCATGTGGGTGCATGCTTTGCTCATGTTGTCTTATATGTGTGTTTTCTAAAATATATCATGCAAATATCAAAATTGCCTTCAAAACACTTATCTGACTTTCTATTTTAGATCAAATTCCTTACATCGAATCAGGCACTTATGTGACCTTCAATGACGAGAATGGGGGGCTTATTGAACGTTTAAGGGAAGATGGTATTGTTGATTTGGATGCTGCTTTCTGCTCTCTCCCAGAATGGATATCAATGAAAGCAATGGTTAGCACCTGGCTTGCTGAGGCAGTCATGTATGAACTATGGGTGGGATCTGATGGAACTTCTGCCCGTGCAATTTATTATTCTGACCTCCCTTGGTTAATAGGAAAGGCTCTATTCATGAAACAAGTGTATGTTGTTAAGCAACGATTTGGGATAACAAAAGAAAATGCTGAACGAAAGGAAGCAGAGGTTACACTTCTATAATTGATAATCTTTTTCTGCAACTTGTTGATATGTGCGCTCTTTCTCAAATATGCACACATGCACCAGTGCCAAAAAGCATGCACCTGTGGAATGATTTTAGCCCTTTATGTTTTTCTTCATTTTTTCTGTTAATTTTCCTTCAGCATGGACTTGCGTTTTTTCTTAATTCTGAATAGATTTACAAGAGAGCAAAAATTGCATATGGAGCTTTGTCAACCACATTAGGGGATCAAACATTTCTTTTTGAAAGGTGATTCTTTTGGATATCATGTTTAATATATATATATATATTTTTCTTTTTTACAGGAAATTCATTAAGGATATTTTGGCTTTTATATTTTTATTGAAGTTTGATGTCAAGTAAAATTTAATATTGACCTGCTAATGATGCACTCTACTTCGTTTTTCTATTTGTGCAGGCCATCTAGTTTGGATGCATATCTCCTTGGGCATGTGCTTTTCACTCTTCAAGCATTACCCGTGAGTCACTGTACCATCTATCTTCCATGATCCGTGTGAGCTGACTGCTGCCATTTGTATGGTTGGAACAATTATATACAACTGAAAATGTGGATATGCATGACCTAGTATGATGGTGCAAAAAATAAAACTACATTATACCATTCACTTTCTATTGTTGAATGCACAGGCACACCGAAAACATGATTAACCTGTTGGATATAACATGCTTCGGTGTTTGAGCAAGCTTATGAAGAGAATATTTACAACAAAATATGTAGGATCTCTACCGTATTGTTACATTCACATAGACAAAGAGCAGTTTGCATGTAAATTATATTACCTTAATGAAAATCTCCATGATTACATGCAGCCTTGCAGTAAATATCTAACAATCAAGGCCCACTAATTTCTTTCAGGAATATGACAGCAATCTGTGCTGTTATGAAACACATTACCATCAAAAAATCCTGTTGAAATCATTTTCTTCTAACATGGTTCCTACTCATTTGACTTTCACATGATTTGCTATGGGTATTCTATCTACTTAATATGGTGTGGTGCCAAGCATTTGACTATTCTGCCCTACTTGTTAAATATTTTGACTGCTTTTCTCTTGTTTTGTTCAATGCTATTAGGAATCATCAGTGCTGCGACTTGCACTCTCGGAGCACGGTAATCTCATACGATATGCTGAAAAACTTAAGTCAGAGTACTTGGAGGGTGGATCATCTTCTTCTGTCCCACAATTCCATTCAGAGGCTTCATCAACTTCAACAAGACGTCCTTCAAATTCAAGTAAGATATTTTCATCTTTCATTCACGTGTATATTATGTTGGTTATCTGACAGTGTTTGAGTTGTGGATTGTTAAATTACCAAACCAGCCTATGGATCATGTTTTAGTCATCAAAATAACTGTTTGTTATTTAAAATGCTTAAAGAAAAATAAAAACCGTTAGGAAATAATAGGTGAAAAAGTACCAGCCATGTCTGTTTTTTCAAATAAAATTCCTAACTTTTTTCATATGTTTTCAACACTAGGTTCAAAGACTAAGAAGCAACCCAAGAGGGAAAAGACAGAAGAGGAGAAAACTTTCAGAAGAAGGGCAAAATACTTTTTAGTAACACAGCTAGTTGCTGTTTTAGTTTTTCTATCTGTCATGGGCGGTTATGATTTTTCTGAGGTGGAGGTTGATGATGATGAAGGCTTCAGTTATGACTGAAGAAGCATCCGTTTTTCTTTGACAAATTTGTATTTTACTCGACCTTTTCTTTTAAAACCGTGAGAAGGATAATTTCCTTTTTACCTTTCATTCTTATATTCCATGTAAAATTTTTGAAGAATAATCATCTAACAGTTGAAGGTTATTGGTTGTGTGCTTGATCAACTTTTCTTTAAGCACAGTAATAGGCCAACCTTAAGGCGGTTCGGAGAGAGAATTGTGGCACATGTAGTTGGATATTAATATTGAAAATTCAGAAAGACTCCTTCCTTGCTGCAGGAAATTTCCCCTGCAGTTTTTGTGCATGAATCCTCTGTAAATAATCAGCCTATAAGCAACCCATTCATTCCCATTGATTTGCTTCCAATTCTGTAAACATTCTTTCTGATTCTTTGTTTACCATTTCTGGTGATATTCAGTTTTTTTTTTTTGGCTGGCTCACCTGTTTGAACATCTCTGAGAACGGTAACTGAGAGAATCATTTGATTGGTAGCAACTGAGAGAAGCTTTTTATTAATATTATTATTATATTGGGACAAAATATGATGTCTGATAGCTTTGGTTGCTAAGAAAATAGATGAAAAATATCGAGCCTCTGTATTTGATAGATTTTCTCAATCCCAGCTCCATTTCTAGAGGCTTCCTGTGTTCTTTAGTTAGCTTGGTAACTAATCAATCAAACAAATATATTAGGAGGAGCAGCAACTTCTCTACACTACCTTTGCCATTTAGGTTATAACATATAAATTATAATTACATCAACGATGCTAGCAAAATTATCCACTGGGATATCCTGGATTATGTTCCAGCCCTACTGGAACTCTGGGAGGTGACATTCTCCCATTGCTTAACAAGCTCTGCATATCCGTCTGCAGAACCAATAGCAAATTCGGTCAGTGAGCTCATTGCAACTGACATTCCTGCACAAAGTACCTTTATGGCAACTTCAGCCATTTTCTCTGTAGTCATTACATCTTCTATTTCACCAACCTCCATCAATTCCATACTTCTTCCTGATTCAACAGACAACCCAGCTCCAAATCTCTTTGAACTGACTGGGACCCTGTGTGGATCGTCTCTTAGCTGCTGTGCATAGATAGACCCCATCCCAGCAGCAAAAAAATCTAGGCCATCAAGAACTGGTATCTCCTGCATTGCATCAAGAAACCTTGACCATTGGAAGCAAAGTCCAAATATTGGAAAGGTTCCACTGGATCGAGGAGGTGAGAATGGAAGTTTTGACATGTCAGGATCCAACCTGAAACACCTGAGGAGCCAGCCGGTTAGCGCGTGAAGATAGGATCGTTGAGAAGTGATCCATGCCTCAAAACACGCTCGCCAATTCCTGAGTTCTGTCTCGAGGTTGGAAGCCGACCTGGCTAGCCGTTGAGGGTCAGCAACTGACATGGAAGTGTGCCGTTTTGCTTCAAGTTTTGAAGGTGTGCCGGCTAGTAAAAGCTTGGCTTCATCTAAAGTGCGCTTCTGTGACTGGTGGCATTCTGCCATTACTTTCCACATCCTCGCTAACCTGTGGAACATGAATAGAAAGTTCAAGTCAGATTGTAAATATAAGAGACTTTATTTAAGCACTTTTCACTTCTCCGTGGATTGGAATACTTTTATCATGGTCTGCAAAAACAGTCTTAAGTAATAGAGTATGTACCCTTGTACCAATTCCGAAAGTTGAGGCTGCAATTCTTCATCCCTTAATGTTTCTATTCTCTTTGACACCGCTTCAACTGAGTGTATTGAAACCTTTATCTGAGTATGCAGATCCCTAATGGCTGTCCTTGTTTTATCCAGCACAGAGGGGTCCTCTCCTTTAACATCTTGGTTCCTGAGTTGCATACACTTCTTCTCATACGCAATTCGAACCTTTTCTCCACACTGTTTAAGAAGGTAAAAGAAGAAAATCAGTTGCAGATTAGTACACCACATCAATATAATTTAGTAATTACTACCACAAACCATTTTAATGTCCCTTTGTGCAGAATTAAACGTCCAATACTAAACATGTCTAATAATTTCAATGAAATTCTATGCTAGAAAAACCGGGGCATCAGAATTCATCATTCAAGAAGTTATGAAGATTTGAGATATACCCTAACTTCTTGATAGAGTTTCTTCTCCCAGGCATATAATCTGTCCAACGTTGATTGGTGACTACCTGAGAGCATGCAAGATTCCTCTGAGAAGTCACTACTGCTATCACAATCTTCATCTTTAGAACTTGAAGAATTGATCATAAATCTTGATGATGATGACCGAGATGAAGCTGAGCGTATCAGTGCTACTGGATTCAACATTTTCATGGCTGCAGGATCATAAGATTTTCAGATGATATCTAGAGTACTCGAAACCGAGACAGAGTCACCAAGGGATTACATAAAAAAGGCTAGAATTTAATAAAGAATTCACATCACTACAAGCATTTGGTGAATGAGATGGAGACTAGGACTTGATCAAATAAGTTTTCAGCTATTCATGTTCCAGACATACTGCGTGTCAAGAAATGCTGTTATGATTATATCTTCTTTGGAAAATGGCAAAATATGCATGAAAGCGCATCTTATTTCAGACAGAGTTAATAAAACCGGAGCTTGAAAGTTCTTTAACCTGTGAGTTCATTTGAAGTTGACGAGTACTGAGCTCTGCTAGACTCTAACAAATCCGACACCTCCTTGGCTGAATTGCAAATAACTGTGAACTGTTCTTCAAGATCCTTGATGACTTCTGCCATGCTTGTTGGCCTTCGGTTAACATAGACAGTAAAACCTGGTGTTTCAACCTTGGCGGCTTCACCATTACCAGCTGCCATTTCTTGATTGTGAACCTCAACCTGTCCTGAATTTTGAGACCGTGATAGCTCTAGCTTCACACTACCTTGTGATTGCAATCCTGATTGTGACCCATTTACTTCATGTTCACTTTCACATTCACATTCACAGTCACTGTCAGTTTCTTCATCCTCCTCATCCTCATCCTCGTCAACATCTTCAACAAGCACTTCTTCTCTTGCGTAATTGGAAACAACCTTAGCTCGTTCTCCTGCTAAGTTTGCCTTGTTATCTGAGTCTTCTTGTTCAGTTTCATCTTCCAGGTCAGGAATCCCCTCTTCTTCTCGAACCTGCCTTAGTCCTCTTATGTCATCATCCATACCCATCTGATCAAGGCTGCTACGATTGGGATAACCATAGTAGTCTAATGATGAAAATGGGTTCCAAAAGCCATCCCATTGTGAAGTTTGAGGAGACGGTGGAGGAATGCTGGGCCTATTGTTGGGGGAATATGAGAAGAACGAAGAATACATTGGTGAGGATTGCATCGCAAAGAATCCATCCGCACCGTAATGATGCATTGGAGAGTACGATTCGACTCGGAATGTTTCCGGTGATTGAGGTCTCTCCTCAACTGAAACTGATTGGTTCCCCCCTGACCTCAAATAATTTACTTTCAAAGTCGAAGTAGGTCCAGATTGGATAGGTGCTGCAGAGAAAGATTTCGGCGAAATTGAGATGAAACCAGGACTTGTTTTCTTCACAGGCGTAAAAGGCGGTGTTATAAATGAATCTAAGAAGAACTCTCGGGGCTCGTCTCCTTCAACATAATCCCTAAGAGCTGCCAAAACTCTTTTCAAGGACTGGATATAAGCCAAGTGTCCTGATGCAAATCGTGTTCGCTGCTCTACAGCCTGCTTAATGTATCTTTTTCGATCTTTACAAAGCTGAACTGCCTCTTCTTCATCAAGCTTTGAGGTAGTACATCCCATTTCTATCTTTTACCTTCCCTTTCCCTCCCCACTCTATGAAGTTTTCACGCTTGGATCAAAACCGAAATCGCAATAGTATCTCCTCTTGTACCTCACCAGATTCATATGGCTTTTCTCTACCTGTTCAACAAAAACAAAATTTTATTAGTAACTATTAATCCACAGAAAGAAACATGAAGCAAATGGAAAAGAATTTCCTAATAAACGAGACATTCTTTTTTTCATCACATGCAATTATGATACAAGAAAACAAAACAGATTTTAAAAAAGTTGTCTGTGCTTTTCTTTATTTTCAAGTTAGAGAAAATTTCTCACTTGCTTAACAGAACAAAGAAATTAAGATTCTTTTGAGCTTTCTTTATGAGTTCTCTAGAAACCAAGAACTCAATTTCTCCAAATTCTCACATAGCAACAATAAAATAATTATATATAAAAAAGGTAAAAACTTGCACTTTGTTGAAAGAATTATATGCAAGACAGCCCCTCAAACCCCAAAAGCATGAATAATTTCCTAAAACTTGGAGGTGAATAATCATAAGCTGAAGAAAAATATTTCAAGCTGGGAGAAGGACAAGAAAAATAGTATACAAAAGACAAACATGAGAGAAGGAAAAATGACCAAATGATACAAAAAGGAGTTCTACTGAATAAAGAGAGGTCTATAAATGATTAAAGGGGGCCATGGTGCAAAACTGTTGATTTTTAGTTACGAGGTACAATAAGTATGAACTGAAACAAGAAAAGAAGATAAAGGTTTAAAGTAGAGAAGAACATAAACCAAAAAAAGGCACCATTTTTGACCGATAACGTGTTGAAACCTGCAAATGCTGTAAGCAAAAACTGGAAAGAAATTAAATAATAGCAGTGGCCCTTTTGCAGTGATAAAAGCAGAACTTATCAGATGGAAGAAGAAGAAAAAGAATCCAAAGTGAGAAAATTAAAGAAAAAATAGCAAAATGCATAGCTGATGATGAGCATACAAGGAGGAGAAAAAGGATGAAATACTTGTTAGAATGAAAACACGAAGAGTGTGGAAGGAAATTAAATTTGAAAAGAAAAATAAAAACCCATTGGGAAGAATCTGCTAAAACAACTTAAGTATCTCAAATAATTGGTTGCACATAATAGAAAAAAATTATATTCTTATAAATACTAAAATCCCCAGATAATAAAAAATAAAACAATTTATAGCAAGCTGTGTTTCATAAGAAAAAGCAAAGAGCTAGACTATAAATGAACAACAAATCCTGAAGAAACCCAAGTCAGGATTTTGAATATAAGAACGAAAAACAAACACAGCACTCATACTAGAGGCTATGTATATATGTGTAGAAACATATATGCACAGAATAGAAGCTCTCCTCGAGAAGAGCTAAAAAAGGGAAAAAACTAAATGATCATTGTAAGATGATAATAAAAGTAATGGAAAAATGGGTTATAATGAAGGAACATACCTGAGGAGTAGTGTAGGAGTAGTTACGGAGTCGAAGAGAAGAGAAGGGTGGGAGAGATATTGCTGCAGTCTGCAGATGATCAAACTTCTTTCACAGAGAGAGAGAGAGAGAGACGTTGAGAAAAGCAACGGTCAAAACTCAAATTAATGAACGAAAAGGGAGGAAAAAAAACATCAAAACATAAAATAAATAAATAAAGTCATCGGATTTGGAGAACTAAAACGAAAGCAGACAACATGAGAATAGGATGGAAGAAACCTACATGCATTGAAGTCTGACGTCACCTCTTTGTAATTGCCCTCCCTTTCTACTTTTTATTTCACAAATGCCACTCACCTCAACCGATGAATTTATGCCCTCTTTTGTAATTCTCTATTTTATGTCCTCTCTTGTCTTGGAGGCCAAGACTCCAAACTAACCACAGCCCCCTTCAAGCAAAATCGAAGAAGTAGTGCTTGAATAAAAAAATATTTTATATTTTTAATATATATATATATATATCATTTTAATATTAAAAATAAATTTTTAAAAATAAAAAATATAATTTTAATATATTTCTAAATAAAAATTACTTTAAAAACAGCACACCTAAGCAGCTTGTTTCCTCATGCTGACCGAATTTCATTTATTTCGTATGATCTTCTCGTCCAGCACAAATGGCCCATACAGGGACCCATCAACTTTCTAATTCCATGATCAAATCCCAATTAGCCCTCTGATCATTTCCAATCTGCACACGGAATTTGTTGCTTTTGGGGTCTTGGTGGGGCCCACGAGTTAATTTGTATTCCATGCCATGGGAGGGCATTTAGATTGTTGAGCAAGACAAGGTCATTTTTGTAATTTGGGGGTTAGTTTTTGTTAGGGGAGAAGAGGGAATTTTGAAAAGCGAAAAAAGAGAGTCGGCTCAAAAAAGCAAAAGATGAGGGAACCTGGCCCTACTGCTAAAGACTCCTGGGGATGCCTCGATAACGGTTTCTTTACCAAACCCCCCTCTCCTTCCTACACAAATATCAACAATGCCCTCCCTCCAGTTATTTCACTCAGATTAATGCTTTTTTCCTATATTAAATTCAACAGTTCAGCAAAAATCTTGTTTAAAAAAATATTTTTTTATTTTTTAAATTTATTTTTAACATTAATATATTAAAATAATTCGAAAACATAAAGAAATTTAATTTTAAGAAAACAGAAATTGAATTTTAGCAGATTTCCATTGAAGTATCTAACAGAAAATAATAATAATAATATTTTTTTACACAATATAATATCCAGAAGAATTCTTGCTGTCTTTGAGGGTCAAGATTTAAGGCATAATGAGAAATCGAGGATAATGGACGTAAATTGAATTAACAGCTTATTAGCACATCCTTAATTAAGAAGCTAATGATAGAATTTGAAAGTGATACTTTCAAGCTAAGTAAATCTCCCCTTTGCCTAATAGTTGATCAACAAGAGTGAGTCATTCTATCGAGTTCTTAATTAAGCCATTCAAAACCAGACTTAATCCAAAACGTTCCGAATTAGTTTGAAGAAAAACAAATTAATTTTTTTTTAAAAATATTTTTGAAACGTAAAAACAACTAGACGAGTGTGTTTGGGAACACGGTGCAAACCGCGTTCCCTCAAATTTTGAAATTTTTTTGTTTAAAATGAATTTTTTTCATGGTTTCAGATCATTTTAATGAGCTGATATCAAAAATAATTTTTAAAAAATCAAAAAAATTTATTTTGATGTATTTTTATGCCAAAAATACTTTGAACCGTCATCAATACTATAATCTGAAACACATTTTAAATATCATGTTATTTCGATGAAGTACGCACGTCATGATCTAAAAGATTGAAACATGTAACCCATTTAGGTGGTGGCTCAGTGGTAAGAGCTTGGGACCAAAAGGTTTGCTTCCTCTGTAGTCTCAGGTTCAAGCCCTGTGGTTTCTCATATAATGGCCACTGGAAGTTTACATGGTCGTTAACTTCAGAGCCCGTGAGATTAGTCGAGGTACGCGCAAGCTGGCCGAACACCAACGTTAAACAAAAAAAAAAATTGAAACATGTACATGATTAATCGTTACAAATAGAATTGTGTAGAATAGAATACTTGAAAGTTAACCTCGAGATCTTAGAAATACTTGTAAAAGAAGTGTTTATTTGCAGGATTAGGGAGAGGAGTAAAAGGCAATTTTAGCACCGAAATACAATTGTTGAGTAATTGCAAAGAAGAAATGGAATATATTCCGTGTTGACCTCCAAGACAGGAGGAATAATATTGGCATTGATGGAAGCAGAAGATTCACTGTGTCATGACAATTACAGCCTTTTCTATTAGAGGTGATCTGTCCATGGCTGCATGTGACTCCAGCCTAGGATTCTACCCCCTCTTTTATTTTATTTTATTTTATGTAAACCTAATCTTCATTATCATTTTACTATAGAACATTATGTAAAATTTACTCCTCAATTATATATTCTTAAGGGTCCGCTTCTTTCCCATTAAATATTTTATTTGTTAAAAAACCAACGAAAAAAAAAAGCAAAAAAAAAATAAAATTAAATGTCAATGATTAATAAAAAAAATAAATGCTTGTCAATATTATGAAATATACCTTCTAAAAATTCTTAAAAGGTCTTAACGATTTTATTTGTTAACTGGGAAAAAAAACCAAGATAGCTTTTATAAAGAGAAAAATGAAAAAAAATCCAAATTACCAACAAATTAAACATGAAAGGAATTTTTTTTAAAATAATAATAAAAAGGACAAAAAAACCTAATTTTTGTTGGCATGCCAAACTCATTTTCCAGTTGTGATGTTATGATAACCTCGTATAAAATAAATTTAATTAAATAATAGAGGTCAACTCTCAAGTAAACTAAATGATGAAAGACAACTAAAAAAAATCAATTAAAAAAAGTTGAGTTAACCTGGATTAAATCAACTAACATGTGACCCGAGATATAAAATCAAGATACTACTATAAAAAAGAAAGCGAAAAAAACCACGAAGATCAAAGTAAAATGATGAAATTGAAAAAAAATTAATTTTAAAAAAGAAACCTAAAAAGAAGATCAAAGTAAAAATAAGTTAATTTTTGAAATCTACGACTTAAGTCATTAGACTGGAATTAATCTATAAAAGATCCTTAATGGCTAGTACAGATGAAAGAAATTCGAAGGCTCAGGCAATCTCAAAAAAGAAAAACTTGGTTACAGCTAATTCTATTTCTTAATCAGCTAGGTTTATTCATTTATTTATCTTCTTCTTCCTCCTTGGAACACCTTTTTTTTAAAAAAAAGTCTTGAGGCTCTGAGCTACCCCTAATTGGGTTCATATTTGGTGGCTTGATATATAACAACTTCTGTGACTTTCACTTAAAAAAAAAAGATCTCTGGTCCCATATCAACCAGAAAGGTGTTTGTTCTTTGTCTCTTCTTCTTGCTCGTTAAAAAGAAATTCCACTTATAAATGTCTTTAATTTTCACCAACTCATGCAATCAAATCTGATATGATAACTCATTGTTTCAATTGGAAATACAAAACATTATACCAATTATTGCTTATTGATGAGTATGAAATGAAGTCTTGCATCCTTGCATCAACAATTAATTTTAGAGAATGTGAAATTAATTGAAATATACATAAACTGGATTGAACATTTATATTAATAAAAAAAATAATAAGTTTTTTATTTATAAAGTTGCTAAATACATGTTGATTAAATAGATGTTTTTAAGACTAGTTATTATTTTTTAAAATAATTTTTATTTAGAAATATATTAAAATAATATTTTTATATTTTTTAAAAATTAATTTTGATATTATTAATTTAAAAAATATAAATTTTAAAAAAATAAAAAATTAAATTTTTTTTCAAGATAATTTTAAAATGCAAAAACAAAAATTCCCAGGTGAGATGAGCATAAAACATATCTGCTGGGGTCCGAACTCCAAACCCGTGTCATTTTCTTGGGAAAAGAAAGACATATCCAATCACTGCATTTTGACATAAAGAAGTCTTTAATCTTTCAATCCGTATCACGCTGCCCAATATGGCATCAATACCTGAAATGAGCACTTTCCTATGGGCAACAGCAGCAATTCTTTTTAGATTTCTGCTTCAATTTCCTGTTCGAATTGATTTTGCCAGCATAGCATGGCTGTTTCGTGGGATGCCCGTATATATACCGATTTCAAATAGTGGTGGTTTTTATTTAAAAATTTATTAAAATATTTTTTT
>Ga0325411_1001180_pt1 | contig 28866 bp, 29 predicted proteins | sample PopdelMetagenome_13_FD_206181 | JGI IMG/M metagenome (GOLD analysis project Ga0325411, IMG submission 206181) | Populus deltoides microbial communities from Bellville, Georgia, United States - Xylem-PdIQD-R4 | ecosystem: Host-associated > Plants > Phyllosphere > Stem > Wood/Secondary xylem...
AGAATAAGTTATCTCTTCTCATGCTCCCATGCTTTTGATGGTAGCCTTCTATTTCTTATTATTACTTTGAATTATATTTCACCATACTTCATTCCCATAGTGATAAACAACTTTGACACTCACAAATATGGAAAATCACTACTTATGGTGGTTTGGTGGGCTTCTATTCTCAAGGAATACCTAAAAACCCAGGGCAAGAAAATCACACAATTCATCTAGTCTTATCACAATGAAAGAGCAGAGATGAGAATATGCCTGAATAGCCTGTGATGCAGTATCATCTGGCTCAGTTGTACCATCATCTGAAAAGACATTCCTGCGAGACACAGCTCAAATGCATTAATTATCATCACCCTTCTTCATCTTGAGTCTTTTTTAAGCTTTCATATATATATCTTCATCTATTGCATATTACCTAATCCAAGCACATTCATTTTTCATAGTTTACATTCCTATAAAAATTGGTCTCTTAGGAGAAAAATATTCAAACATAAAGCCAAATAGTTTTCTGAACTTGAAAAGCAGGAATGGATGCTTTCTGCTCACATAAAGGATGAAAGAGGTCATCTTGTGTGTGGCATTACTAGATGTTTCTCTTCTTTATAAAACAGTGAAACCTTATCCATCTTGGAAAGTTGATAACAACTAGCCAAAGCACTACAAAAAATTAAAGACCCAAATATGAAAATATAATAATAAAGAGCTCCTCGTCCTTAGGTAATATCTTTTCCAAGCGACCAGTTCATTTTTGAATCACTACAAGCCATTATTTGTTGACAGGAAGAAGAAAACAAAACTTCCAAAATATAGGGTTACTTTTCCACAAATTACCATCAAAATTAGTCCCAGTCTGACCTCAAACATAAGCAGTATCCTAAACAGATAGTAGTACTTTCAAAATAAAGAATACTTTTCCCCAAATTATCATCAATCACCACCAGTATCAAACTCGTGAGAAAAAAATAAGACCATGAAGCTGATTAACATAAGGTGCAAGTACCAAATACAAGGGACAAGGAGGTAGTCGGGACACTGTTTAGAACAGCTTGAGCTCAGCACAAGTTACAGCACCCCGGCCAAAGATCAACCCAGTCTAGACTCAAACATAAGCAGTATCATAAACAAATGGAATGCATAATATTGAGGTGATTTGAAGATCTCTCGAATGGCCATTTACAAGATTTTCATTGGAAGACAAAAACATAAGGATTCTAGCACAGAACATACCCAAGGAGCATCAAGTCTCATTCTACAATACTATTGATAATTTTCAATGAAAAGCCTTCACCAAGTTCTGATGGCAGTCTTACCTCCATATCACCTTTGGAAGCTCATCCGGTTTAGCCTCGGGAAGCATGGCAGCGTCATAAGCAACAATATTTCCATATAATATTTTCTCCAATTCTTTCATCCATTTGGTCAGAAGCAAGTTAACCTGCCATTACAAATGGGCAAAACAACGAGCAGAAAGGTTTTGATTACTCCATGAGTCATTCGCATTAACAGTCACCCATAACCCAAAAACCACAACCATGGGCAGAGCTTCCCATCCTATATGTTGAAGGAATATAGGCAATGAATGAAAAGCAGTAAATAACTTTGGGTTTTACTTAGGAACTGGATTGGCATTCTAACAATGGGACACGTAGTGACATGGTCTCCACTTTCAAGAGCATGCACAATTCAGAACAATTTTGTGTGGTTTTCACTGCATAGGAGAAGATGACATCAAGGATCTAGTAGCATATGATGACTGATGGTTACTTTAACCATCAGATGACAGAAAGCAAAAGGCTTATCTACTCATGTTTTCGACATGAAATTTCTGAAAGTTTCATAAGATAGCCAGGTAAAAAGATAATCTTTCCAGGCAACAGGATAACATTAACAATGCAATGTTATGAAATGCAAATTAAATAGACACCGTACCCCTGCTTTAGATACTCTCAACTCCACATCATGATTGTAAATCTCGTATATGTATTGCCCGAATTCAACACCTTCTTTTCCCTCTTGTTTCAATCGACGTAAGCAAAGCCACATGTGGAGTACAAGCAATGAGAATGTCATTTTAAATGTCTTCTCCAAGTTGAATACTGCATGAAAAAAGAGGGTAGTAAATTCTATATGCCACACAATTTAAATGTATAGCCCGAATTCTAAATATCTTACAGTAAAAAAGAGCATGAGAATTTTCTCACCTTCATAAATGGCAGGTCTATCTACTTGTGACACAATTCGTCGGTACACCACATTAGCTCCTCGAATAGACTTACTTTGTTTACTATAAAACAGCAACAACTTGAGAACAAAACGCCTAATTCCCTCATACTCTGGCTCTTCGATTCTGAGTGGAGAGTCCGGAGCCAAAGCCAAAGAACAAGGCTTAGACCGAAACATTTTATCCAAATTCACCTGTTAAAGAAAAACAAACACATCAATCCCCATCAATACGCTAACTTGAGATCATTCACAATAACTTCAATCCCGCAGCCCCATTTTCATTCTTGTATCATTTGAACTGGATAGAAATCAATCGTGAACAAAATCAAAACTTTTCTTGACATTAGCAAAGATGCAAACTTTACCAAGTGAAAAGCACACCCAAATCAAATACAATACACAAAAACCAATGATCACAAAATCATAAAAAGCTTAAGACAGACAACAAATTAAAGGAAACCCAAAAATGGGTTAGCAATAGAATCTCATACATACCATTGAATTGCTGGGAAAAACCTTCTGTGACGAAAGAATTGGAGAAGCTGCCATTGCTGCCGCTGTGGCAGCCTTGGCATAGCTTTGGTGTGAAATAAATTTAAAGGCAGCATCTTTGCTGTTGTTGTTGTTTCTGAGTTGATGAAAGAAATGAGAAGAAGCTGCTCTGCTGCATCTTGCTAACATTTTTTAGCTTCTTTCCTCTGTATGAACCAATTAACTTTCTTTTGATTTTTCTTTTGATACTTTTCCAAGTATCTGTTTTTTTTTTTTGTTCAGACTTCAGCGCTGTTACTAAACGGCCTAATTCATTCACAAACCCTTCCAAGATAAGAGATCAAAGGTGGACCCAACGCTACCATAGTTGTAAACGGCAGCTTGTTGTATTTGGGCTGTAAATGGGTATTTTCCCCGTCACAAGCAAAGTTTACTAAACTAATCCGGTCCATGACGTAGTGAAAAACGCTGGCTAAGCGGTATCATTTTAAGTTTTTTTTTTTTTTAATTAAAATGATATTGCATGACAGAATTTTTTTGTGTCAAACCGGTTTTTAACTCATTGAGTTAAACTATGATCTTGACTAGGTCAATGGAATCCTAGTATCTATTCTTAAATAGCTGTGGAACTATACCAATTGCTCACTTTAAAATGAAGCATGCTATATGTCAAGTTAATTTATTTATTTTTAATGTAAAAAAATATTAAATTTTTGCTAACATGTTTTTTAGTTAGAATATTTTTTTTTACCATGAATTCAAAATTTAAATACTGAGATGCTGATATATTGAATAATTTTTTTTAAATACAAATACAATAACATATTAGATTAACACATGTTATTTATTTTTGAGTGCAAACATTTTTTTTTTAAATCTACATTAAAAAAAAGTTTAGAACTGTGACATAGCACAATACCACAGTCTACTGCAATACTAATTAACTTTAGTGGAAAATAACTTTCACTCTGGAAAAAAAAAAAAAAAACTAGAGATGATGGAGATGGTTGCAGGGACTTAACTTTGTGAAAGAAAGTCGAAATGGTTTCAACATTGATAATTACTAGCAATAGATAAGTATTGTTTGCAGTCAGAGTTCTTTGTTATCAGTAGTGGAGCACTGTTGATTACTCGCATGAATGAAGTGAGTAATTCTGGGCTTAGCCTTGAAGTTAGCATGGTATCCACCATTAGCAAAAATCTTGTTGCGCCACCTAGGCTCCACGAACTCGCATTCAGCACCCTGCTAAAAACGAAGCCGGGAAAAAAAAATAAAAATAAAAATAAAAAAGACGAGGTGTGACTCAAAAGTATGGAGTGCAATCTTGGATATCTATCGTCTACCTGTATATCACGTTATCGAGATGGCGACATTCAAATAGAAGCAGAACAAAATTTTCAATACAATGGCAGTGAAGTATTTCTCACTACTGGTAAAACCTGAATACTGCAGGAAACCATCACTAGGCAACTCATGGCCAAACTTTACTCAGCCACTGTATTTCCATATTTTAAGAGACATGAAAAGAATTGCTTCCATATATAATAGCACTGTTGCTTGTACAGTGATACAGACAAGTATCCATGGCTTGATAACAAATTTCATGCACCCCAGGTACTCAACACCATGGCGCTGTAGACTTCCTAACCTCACAGAAACCAAGCAAAAGATTAAGCTAGATGGTTGACCTAAATCTTCTATAAATTCAAAATTGTGATGTGCTCTTTCCGTCAAAACATAACATTACATACATTAGCTCAGCATAACTATATCGTATTGGGCACTGAATAAGCAAAATCAGAGATATTGCTGAAGGCTTTCACCACTCATGGACTCCATTTCCTTTAGAACATCCTGGGCCAGAGATTTAACAGGTAACTCCAAGTCCTCGAGCAATTCACCAAGGAATGGGATGGTTTCAGGCAGGAAGACTAAATATTCTTCTTTCAGGTTATCCATAAGATATTTAACAATTCTCAGTCCTAGAATTCGAGATCGTATCTTGTCACTCCGAGTTTGCAACAATACCTGCAAAGTGACAACAAATTTGGTTTTCATTGCTTGCTTAAAGAATTTAATTTGGCAACTCTGAATTGAATGGAAGACATAAGAAAGGAGTAAATATATATCTGATGAGGGAGGGAAGGAGGGGAGGTTGGCTCAGATTCTCAGGTGGGTATCAGAACATGTGAACAGGTCAGAGAACGAGGTTCAGGCAAGGTTGGAAGCAAGTAAAAGACATGAAAATAAAACCATAGCCCGTTAATAGCTTGACCTCTTTGAGCAAACACTAAAATAAAACTATAACAATTGATCAGTTTTACTCGATTTATTCAGCAATCCAGAACAGGAAAAACTTGCAAAAAACTAATTGGAAACAAGATTAGATCAGAATTTAATTGGAAAAACTACCGGCAACTGCATTTTTCTTTCATTGGTAATGAATAAACTCCTCCTAGATCCCTCACATTTAAGAATTTTGCTTGTATGCATATAGAGGCATATTTCCATTCGATCAGGTGATTAAGGCCAAAACTCATCTTGCATTTAGCATTTCAATAGATAATCATCCAAATTGAGGCCCACCCCAGAGGATTGACACAAATGCATGCAAAGAAAGAAAAAAAAAACAGTTCTAGAGATCACCTCATGGTTCAGGGGCTTCCAAAGAAGATCAGTTCCTGCAGTAACTGCCATTTGACCTATACAAACTACCAACAATTCATCAACTTCGTTAACTGATGGGATACTTGGATGCTCTTCCAGTAATGCTGGTGGTTCGGCTATAAGCTGTGATACAATGGGCTTCAACAGAACCTACAGATTTATGCAGGTATAAATCAGTTAAAAAATGACAGTAAAGGAATGGATGCAAAAATAATTCAGACAGTCCTTGAAAGAAATTTTTGTTGATGCATAAATGAAGGGGGATAGTACCACATTACAGTCTCACATTCAAATTACTTTGGGTACTTGATTCAACAAGAGAAAGTACGAGTTGACAAGATCATATAATTAAAATTGAAACATAAATAATAAATTTGCTTGAACCATAATATGTTATAAAATAGGTAAATCTATTTACGTACTTGAGAATAACAAAGTACAAGTAAAAAAGTTGTACAAACAAAGGATAGAGATTTAATGATTTGCTAACCTGAAATTTTGACGAATCAAGAAACTTCCGGCTCCCAGTGTCGTACAAAAAGCATTTATGTAAAGCTGAAATGACCAAAGCCCTGAGATGCCAGCTTTTAAATGTTTGTACACTGTTCTCTTTTATATCACTTCCAGCTTCCTGAATCTTAGCTTTCTTTTTCTTTTGAATCAAACCAGCACCTTTAGGCTTTACAATATTGGTAAGATGCCGAACACAACCCTCTAGCAAGTACTCAAAGTAACTAACGAACAGAGACCTGCACTTGAGATGACATTATTTAGGTGCTCACTTCACATCTCTTTTACAGAAAAGTAGTATTCTGATACAACAAATCCTCAATCCCAAACTAATTAATTGGGCACTGAGACATCAAAACAAGTAGAAAATTTACATATCTCATAATAGCATTTTTAATTAAAATGCACTTATAGAACACATTCAGAGCTTGATTCACGTAAGTTATATTTCCTTAGCATGCGATAACCAAACAAAAGTATCCTAAAAGTTCCCTAATGTTTAGATGGCCAAACATCTAAGACCAGAACCGATTCACTATAACACTAGCTGATAAAACAACAAACTTGCAGTCGTACAAATCCATCCAGGCAGGTGCATGTTTACAATTACAGTAAACATTAGGGAATGATTTTAGCATGAAGTTGGATTAAAAAACGCTTGAAAACATGTCAAGATGTCATATGAGTTGTTGACCTGGAATGATTATAATTTAGAGCACAAATATTGATTGACAAAGTAGAGATCCATGGCTCAAAGTTTAGCTACCAACAGAAGAAAATAATACAAAACCAAGAGTAAGAATAAGAAATCCATGTCAAGACTGAAAGTGAAAAAAGCCTGAATAAAACATGTATATATTGACTCACCGATGATTTTCAGCAAGTTTGTTTACCAGACCATAGAAAGATATGGCCCTATCTATAACATTGTCCTTACTGTCATTTTCTTCTCCATATGACTCAGCCCATTCAATACTTCTAATAAAGAGCGGCTTAAACATGGTCTCCGTAAGTTTCATTGTCAGAGCAATCATTGCATTGACAATGCTTTTCTCAACTAGATCGATATTTTGAATTGAAACAGGATGTTGACGACGAAGATCAAGAGCACGCAAGCAGAGGTCAAAAATGGTTTCATTATAACCACCAACAGATGATCTGTCCATTGTACCGACTAAGCTTCCAAGCATTTCAAAGAAAACTGCCAAACTTGAATCCCCAGCCTCCACAGTACCAGGATACATCTTCAACAACGGTGGAAGAGCAAGTCGAACCTGCACAGAAAAAATCAGTATTGACGTTACTTGAGCAACAACAGATCATAATTCACATTAATATCTGAGTTTGTCAAATCTTACAGGGATCTTCTCAGTAAGCAGCTTCCGTACTGCATCAGCTTTCTGTCTGAGTTTCATTTTTGATCCTGATGTGTACTCAGGACTATGCACCACGAGTCGTATAATATCTTCAAGATATGGATTGAGGAAACCACCCAGCTTGTCTACAACAGCTTCTAAAGCAAGAAGAATAGAGAGCATAAGAGATTCTTCAGGAAGAGACAGTGCAGCAGAGAATTTGCTAGAAGTTTTTATCACATTCTCCATTATTTGAGGAAGCTGAACAAATGCTCTTGGCCCAAGAGCATCGACTAGAGCACCAGTTGTTCGAAGGCAGCTAGAAGAAATAGCCAAGTTGTTCGAACAAATGCCTTTTGTGATAGATGGAAGGCACATGCTGAAGACAGAATAATTAGAAGAAAATCTATGGGCCAAAACTTCCAGTGTAGAAACTGCTGACAGTTTCAAGGAGGTATCTGAGTCATCCATTGTATCATCAATTAGCCGAGCAATTTCCAAACACATCTGCTGAAAAGAGTCGAGGGTACTCCCATCCACATGGGACCAATCAGTAATTGAACTTGCAATGGAATCTCTTCTTCCCTTGTGTTTCGTTTTAATTGACTCGCGCTTCTTCAACGTCTCAGAAAGAAGCCCAAGAGCCTGATTGCAAGCAAAGCACAGTGAAATATGTTACTAAAGAGTCGACCATTTAGCACACAGGTAACAAGTGAGGACTTGAACAGAACATTTATATAATGCACATTCATGCCTACCCATCCACGCTCATAAAACAGGTTTGACATATTCAGCACAATTTTTAGGCAAATACCTACAATAATCATTTTTTTCCTTGCATTTTCCCGTGACACTAAAAAAAGGAACAAAGAGAGGCGGTGGAATTAATAGAAGATGTTTTCATTTCTATTTAAGCATTGGATATGTCCTTTCAGGGCCCTAGATGTCAGGTTATTGATCCAAGTCCAAAAAGAAACATAGAGATACAGTCCAAGGAGTGCGTGCTAGAAACTCCTAAATACTGTTTGTGTGAAGATCACATTGCTATGCACATCAATAGTACCTTCTTTTTCACATTTCCATCTGAATTGCAAAGCAAACTAATGATGCCTCTGAAGTATGCGGAGGGGATCATAACAGCTGTAGTAGACCTCAAAACACCATGCATACACTCTTTCATTTCCTTTCTGACTCTAACAGGCACATTTATTTGTTTTCTTCTCAAATCGCTTAGTTGTGAAAGGCAAACAACGTGCTCCAAAAGTTCTTGAAGGGTCTCCTGCAGGTTAGCACCAAAAGAAATCAAATCATTTTTACTAGGTCAACACGTGTAGAATTGCTCCAGTGTCTTTCTCCTCATTCAAATACATACCAGATGATATAAAAACACAGCACAATGATAGATACACCAGAAGAAGAAATCTAGATGACTATGCTTATCATATGAGACTGAAAAGTTGGGATGTAACGACTATGTTCAACCTTCATGCACATTACCAAGAATATCTCAGGTCAATAAACAGAAGGTGAAAGCTTCTGAGGTCCCTACATATGATACTACAGCAACTACTGGGACATGCTGTGTTTAGCATGTCCTGCAGTTCCAGAGCCAAAGGCAGGCAAAATTACCAGATGATGGCAAAATGAGAGACACAGACCATTCAAAAATTTCCTCCAAACATTACTAAATTTATGCATTAAGTTTGTTTCAAGTGAAGAATCAGCAACCTGAATTTTATCTGAATCCTCGCTTGAATCAAGTTTGAATGAGAATTCTGGATCTTCTAACTTGTGTAAAATAAATTCTGTTGCAAATAGCAATTCCATAAACATTTCTTGGCATGAATTGCCAGCTCCTATTAGTTGAAGCAGAGGAACAAGGGAGTGAAGCCAAATCCTGCATGAATATTGCTCACATATCCGAATTGCAAATGCATACTCCCACTCTCTCTCTGCAGAAGATGTAAGATCATTTGTTTCATCAAGGAGGGAGAGTCCTTTCCTAGAAACTAAGGACCGGAAAAGAAGGGCAAGCAACGAAGCCAAGCTATTATGTTCACCCAAAGTCCTGCAGAGAAGAATTTGAATTTAACAAAAAAAAAATGAAAAGAGCTGTTAGGGATCATAAAATTTGAATGGTAAATAGGTAATATACCTCAACAAGTACACGACGATTGACAGCCTCCTATGCTCAGCAATTTTGGGCAATACATTCACAAAAACCTGAAGAAACAATGCAGCCCAACTCAGATAATCAGTTTCACAGCAACTACATCCAATGCACAAGAGGAGGAGAGCGCAGAGCAAAGCTAGTCTTATAGATTACCTGGAGCAATTTGTCTGTGTTGCATGTCTCAGCCAGCCAGCAGGGGACAACTGCAGATATAAGATCCTCAAACACATGTTGTGAATGGCTGTCAGTCTGTACATGTTCATGGAAAAAAACAACAATTAGCACACAGCTCCGTGCTAAACAATCTCAATAATATTTGGTTACTATTTTATTCTAAAATTTCTTTATCCACAATAAGGCAATCGAACAGTAAAATTAGGTTGAAACCACAACTTTCTCAAAAAAAACGTGTTAGTTTGAAATTGTTCTACATTTACATAAATTTCGAAAGCCTTTCTTTCAAACAAATTGCCAAGTTGTACAAGAACTGTGCATATATGAACAAACCTGTGAAACAGTTGATTCTCCAGCAACGGTAAATATATCCAATATATACCCCATTATATTCTCTGGAACAACCTTTACAATGGATGATAACAGTGAAAATACATGGTTGCGGACAACTCCATGCTTAGCAGACCGGGCACACATGATCAACAATTTGATATTGATTTTATTTGTTATGTCATCCTGGAAAAAAGAAGGGTTACACCAATTTCAAAGGAACAGGCATGAAATCAAACAGGCAGAAACAGACACATCATATCTTTCCAACTGCAAGGAATTCAACATACCTTTAATGGGATAACATTATTTAGTGAACTGATAATATCTTCAAGAACGAGTAGAAGTGTTTGCTGAGTGTAACAAATTGTGCTAGACCCAGTCTGGGAAACTCCATATGAAGCTTTGATCCAGTTTTCATCTTGGGCAGGCATCCAATCATCCGAAAAGATTTTCTCAAGAAGTTTGAATAAGGGCCCTATCAGATGCTCCCTACATTCCATTGTATAAAATTTCCGAGAAAATACACACTTCATTATATTGAATGGTAGAGCCATCAATTATTGACCATAAACTAATTATGAATAATTAAGGTACAATTATTTAAACAGACCTGCTAGTAATATCTTTCTTGAGAATCAATATGTCAAGGAGGGAGCTTAGCAAGCATAATGCAGTTTCTACTTTACAAACCACATCACCATCTAAGGTGGATGTTTGATGTACTATAGATTTCCTTTTCTTCTTCCCGGATGCAGAACCACCTATACGACTTTCTTGTTCGAATATGAAATTGATTGTATGGACTACCGTAGAGCAGGTAATCTGCATTATCCACAAATGTGGCAGTCAAATATCACAAAAACAGTTTGTTTTTCATACAATTACATGTTCCAAACATCTCCGGGGAAAAAACACCCAAAATAGCATTAAATAAGCTAAAGAAAGCCAAGCAAACATGCTAGTTGGCAAAATATGAGCAAACGAGTTCAAGTGGCCCCAATGTAATTACTCCCAGCTCCCTTGAGAATTTATGTCAACCATCAAGGTTTGTATGAAATTTAGATTTTACAAAAGATATACCAAATTCAATCCAACAAATGTGAAACACAGACTCTTATCTTGTTCCAACTTAGCATGTATTAATAAATATGTAATCCATAAAGCTCATGTAATATCACATATCTATCATATGTTAAAGAACAACCCACATGGTCATGGTTTTGTAAAACAACAAGGTCTATCACCACCAACTTCATACAACATCATACATTTCAGTTGTTATTGGCTTCATAATCAAACTCTCTAGCTACTACAAGGCTGATCAGCATACAGATGTATGTGTGCTCACAGAAGTAGCAAGAATCAACATTAAATGCAAGGCCTTGTTAGTTTAAGAACAGTCCACTAAAAGAGAAGAGAAAAACTTAAGTATGCAAATAAGAAGAGAACAAACATTTAAGCGCATCAAGGCCTCTCTTGTTGCATTTTGTATATCACCATTAGCATTGCGAAACAAAATCACAAGCTCGCGAAATAGAAGCTCCTGCTCAACACACAAAAAAAAATAGTAAATAAAAGAAAGCATAAGGTTCTACTCTACTTCATAAAAATCACTAGGCAAACCAACTGATTACCACATTGGCCTTTCATAGATACACAAGAGAAACAAAGAACCTTCTCTACATTGAAAAATTAGAAATATTGTATGTGCACTTCATTGTGAAAGTTTCCTGGTTGCATGGAACATTTTAGAAAGATATATGCGACTGCTACAGGATATGTTTAACAATAAAAAAAATTTTATTAGTTTGGACAGGTGCCTTTTCCAATTCTCTAGAGTGTCCTCAGCTTCAAAAGACCTGGTCTGTCCTCCACACTCTACTTATTGCAATATTTTTGTTTAAATAATGGAAGAGTTTTCAACAGATAAACATATTTTCTCCATTTCTTCCACTGAGCAGTGAATTCCAAAAAAGAGATGGTCAATATCAATTTAAACTGGATTCTCAAGATAAATGCACATTCCCCTTGAAATGTTCAATTTGACCAACATTACCTTGAATCAACACCAGTTTTAAAATAGATAATCCAGTGACAGCATGTACACATATATTCTTCTGTTGTTCCACAACCCTACTAAAAATACTTATCACAACAATGTTGCATGACAACCAGTAATTAGTTGTTCTAGCTTCAATTTGGTGCTCTGCCAGAGCAGCCATTAAAAGTGTCTCCCTAGCAGACATCGAAGAGATAGAGCTGGGTTTTGGAGTTTTAGCTTTGTGCCCGTCGGTAGTTTCTCTTTCTGTTTTTAAGCAGGAAATCTCACCCTCCAACTTTTTAGTAATTATTCCATCACTTCTAATAGAATTTCTTTTTCTTATAAAGAAAGAAAAGAAAAAGGAACCTGTTTTTCAGTTGTCAATCCACTGTATAATGGGGCACTTAGCTTCTGCAAAACAGTAATGCAAGGTCCTATAATGGCAAATTCTTCAGAAGATAGCCCAACCAGCTGGAAGAACAAACAATAACAAGCATTAACAACAAAGAGAAGACAGAACCATTAATATCAAATTACATCTGTCCAAACAAGCTATAAACAGCTTCTTACTTGCAGGGCCTTTAATAGATAATCTTCACAAGCATGCCCCTCCAGTGATGGAGGCATGGCACAAACCTAATACAGGAAGACAATGGGATTGGCATTGGGCAAAAGAGATGATTATACCACAGGAAAAAAAAAATTCAAGAAACATGTCTATGCATTTACCTCCAGTAGAAGGCACAAGATCTTGACTTCGGTTTTGGACAATTTCTGTGATGACCGGTCCACCTCGAAATAATATTGACGGCGTCTTTTCAGAAGGTGAGACAGCAATGACTCAGCTTCTTTAACATGCAGTAACGTACTGCCCATTCCTTTAAGCAAAGATATAATCATCATCTGCCAAACGCACACCCAGTCAAATTTGTTTCCAACTAAGAAATCCTACTATTCAGAAGAGGACAATTATGACACCTGTACTGAGGAGTTTTAAAAGAAAAACTGGAAATGATAGAACAATCAAAGACCAGTTCAAGAACGAAAAAAAAGAAGACAATAACAGGGCAAACCTTTGCAAACGAGGAAAGTTGAAGTCCAGACCCCAAGACAAAGGCAAGAATCTTTTCTTTTGTAGATTGATCAAATCTGAAATGGTATGTTAGGTAAAAAGTTGAGAGTAACGAACTCCTATTAAATAAAAATCAGCATGATGATCATGATGAGAACTATCACATCCTAAAGAATCTTATAAATTGAGCACAAACCAAAAGAGAATGAAAAGAAAAGGTTCTAGAGGTTCATAGCCGAGATGAAGCATTGTACTGGTTAAGAGATTAAGATATGTAAACTCTATGTCAGTCTTAAGCCTGTTTAATATGCAAAAAACAGCGGCCATCTATGCAATAGCATTTGGCGCACAATATTTAAATATCAAAGATACAGCATAAAAAACAGACTGCCAAATGATTCCAGGTGCTCAAGCTATTGTTCAAAATAATTTTATAGCATAAAAGGGTTCAGAACCCCAACTTCTGACTTCATCCACAAATCACTTAAAGAGATTGCAGAAGTGGAATGTTTTATTAGTCAATGGTAAACACATCAGGTCATTAAGAGAAAGGGGGAAGACTACTAGGGGGAAATGATAAATTTTGAAGATTCTGAAGAGGCCAGGTCAACTCATGCCAAAACAGCCAGACAGGGCTGCTTCTATGTCAGCCAAGCATCCACAGGCTCACCTTAGCCTGCCCTTACAATTTACCAGCTTCTCGACATAAATCTATTGCAGTTATTCTGTGCAAAGGATCAAATTTATACAGAAAATTCAGGCATACCACCATAAGGGGAGAAATAATACACTGGATGAATTACCTTTGTTCAACATTTTGTGGTACCAGAAGGCTATTCCTGGATGAGCCAAGCAAAGAGCACAAAAACGAGGGTAGAAAATTACTGTCTGATAATATAAGCCTTTTTTGTTGCACAATCAAGCCCAATAACTCATCAAGAAAATGACTCCAATTTGCATTGTTCCCTGTTATTTATTCTGTTCAGAATATATCTGTACAACTGAGAAAGAAAAGGACAGCCTATATGAAATTTAATATCACCAGAAATACCATTTTTCTTGCTTAAATAGTCAGCGCGATGTGACAGAGCAGATAACCCTTCAATGCAGCCCATGGAAGCAATCCTGAGATCCTGAAATAAAGGCATGAATGTATATAACGCTAACCCAGCAAAAGATTCAAATGGTAATCAGCATGTTCAGAACAATAATTAGAATGCATGACAAGCATCAAAGAACCAAAAACCTGGCTATCAGAGGCAAGAGGAACAAGAAGTGAGGGGAAATTGAATAGAAGCTGAAGCAGCAATCTATCGTCGGGTTCCGAGCAAAGGAATGCAAGACAATGGAGGCTCTCAACTTGGACGGTAATGGAAATGTCTGCAAGATGAAATATCCAGGATAAGAACATGGCATTGCTGCTAGAGATTCAGCTCATTCAACAATTAGACTGTCATAGAACCTCAAGAATTTGCACCAGCCAGAAAAATCAATCCATCAGCGAACTATTTGACAAACAGAACAGAGAAGCAAGACATAAAACAGTGCCAAAATGGTTCATGGGATGGTAACAGTCTTGATGGTGGGACCATAACAGAGTAATGGCACCACATCCTTGATCAGTGAACCGTATATGTATAACATCTTATCACGCAAATGAGTTACCAAATAGAAGAAGAATGCACCACCAGATTCAATAACCAGGAATCGAGAAATATACATAACATATGGACAACTTTCTCAATGGAAAGCGATACATTTGGCATCCTGAAACTAAAATCACATTATCACCATTCTTTTTTATTACAGTTTCAGACGAATTGCAAAAGGAACCTGACTAATCATCAATGAGTTAATAGCATGTGCAAAAACAAATTAAGTTCACTTCAACACCACCTAACTTTTCTGTATTCTTCTGACAAATTATATTACATTCAAGGATTTTCTACTACCTATTTCTCTAATTAAACAGTTACAATGACATAATTTGAATTGTTATACAGCATTGAAGTGAACATATTCGAACCTCCATCTCAGCCTCTGCAAACTATATCTAGTAGGATTTCTGTAGCTTCTTCTCTATACCCTACCTTCCATCTCTCCTTTTCCTGCATCTCTCCCTTCCATTAAAATTATAAATCTTACACAATCCATACAGGAGTTCATCTTATTTCCTTCTCTCAACCCTCAATATTTCAGTTCATGTTTTCACCCCATTATTCTTTCTATTAACAAAGGTATCTGCACAGAGTTATGCACAATATACTTCCATACTTCAAAGAAACTTGGCGGGACTAATTAAACCTCACTGAAGTCTCATCATCAATGGTCAGCGTACAGCAAATCTCCAAAAAGACCTCAATCCCACAGACAACTATTGAATTTGTGAACATCATTGGAAAGAAAACAAAAGTGAACAAGTGAATAAAATGAAAGAGAGAATGATAGCTGGGAAGAAAGACTTGATAATCAGCCTTTAAATTTAATATGTGAGAAGAGAAACATCAGAAGAAAATCCATAAATGAGCTATGAATGACTTCTAGATTAAGTAAGAATGATACATCGAGTAATGCAGTAAGTATTAAGTAAGCCAAAAAATTACCTTCATTAGTGTAAAAACCAGACAGAAAATCAATAGGAGAGATCTTGCATTTTGTAACAAGGTAATGAAGATGCTCCTTGAAAAAATGCTTGGACTGCGAGTTCGAGAAAAAGACAAATAAATCTGTATGTCTGCTGCTAATCAACTGCTGATTGTCCTCCTGAGAATGTAAAAATTACCATTTTCAATGATTGTCTTGTATCCAGGTAAAAGTTTTAAGGATTCAAGAACTAGCAACAAAAAAATGCCAGAAGGGGGAAGGCACCACCAACCAAAAAATATATGGGCCTACCATTGAAGGAAAAGCCTCCAGTAACCTCCAAAACGTGCAGATTAGGATATTAATATTTAATGCCTTAAGATCGGTGTCAAACAGCTGATCTAGGAACCTTCCACAATCCCATTGAAGCATTTCATTATTGAACTGTCAGCAGGCACATACCAGAAAATGAGGGAATAGCACAACCAGAATCAAAATCGAACTTAGGATACACAGTAAGAAACCATGTCAACCAACCTCATTCCCAGAAACAACTGCAGACTGCAGCTCCCACTCGGTCTTCAGAAAAGAAAATAAAGCTTCAAAAAGTGCTGAGAATTGCTCACTTTCTATCATGCAACAAAAAAAAAACAATTCTTGTCACAGCATTTCTGGAAAGCAAAAGCACAAATGATACAGACACAAAAAATTGAAAGTGATAACAGTCTCATTAAACAAGATATTAAAATGATAGTCGATAACAAACAATATGACGCAAACCAAGGATTCAGCAATAGAACTACTGTAGGTTGTAGCATTTAACTAGTAACTGAAGACTTTCAGGGCAGACAATGTCCAACTTGGTGCCGGGCATAAAAGGGTTCAAAAAGAGACCTTCCTGTCAGACCTGAAGCAGATCCAAGGCCATGATATGGTGATATTGAATCTAAGACCTGCGCAGTCCAGCGCAGTGTTCAAAAAACATGCCAATATTAGTTGATAAATAGCAGTAGCTGGCATCTTCCACATTTCCGAGGCATTTGTCTAGGAATTTACCTCAATTTGGGAACACTTGGCCCACTAGACATAAAGACTGCTTCCTAAGAAAACATGTTTAAGTACCTTTACATGCTTCTTGTGAAGAGCTTGGATTGTGAATTGTTCCGGGTTCAAAACATATAATATCATAACTATGTGAAACAAGCACCTACACAAAGTGAACACTAAGGAGAAACCTCAACATGCTGATACAACTTTCCTAAGAACATTTGTACAGAGCTTTGGCAAGAACTTCTATAAGACAGTCACTTACATCACTATAACCTGCCTTCAATCCTCCTAACTGTTTCATTCCACATCAACAAATACGTCATACAGAAATCTTACTACCAAAACAGCAAGCCACTCAATAGAACATTCTTAGGGAGTAGCTGTACAATCTACTTAATTCTGATGCCATCATTTCTCTACTGCTGTTCAAATTCCAGGTTTGATATTTTTTATTTTTTATTTTTTATTTTGCAAATTTCTATGCAAGACAAGTGAGAGGTCAAAAGTGAAAACAACAACTAAGCCTCAAACCCAAACTAGCTGAGGTCAGCTATATGGATCCTTTTCTCCATTCAGCCCGATCATAAACCAAATGTGAATCAATATAGCTCAAACTCAAAAATAGGTCCAGTTTGGGGAGGTGTGGAAGTTGATAGAAATGCACTTCAACAACTAGCAGTTCATACAATTCAAGGAATGTTATGAGCCAAGGGAGAGACAATGTTCTTACAAAAAAGTACAAGAACAGAAAATGTTCTTATAACAGAGCAGAAACTTACTATTCTTTGGCCTAAGAAATGATTGCATCAGAACCAAGAGCAGAAGCGTCTTCGAGACAGTACAGTCACTGGAGCTGTCGACAAGCCAGGTCATATACTCACCTGGGTGCATTGAAAATGTTTCTGCCAAGCCATTAACAATCTTCATGTTGATCGAAGATATAACTTCCTGTTGTAATTTCTGCATTTTTTTTCTCCAAATTGTAACATGCAAGTATTAGATGATACAGTCATAAATCAAACTTCAAACAATGAAGTTACAGAAATGACAGCAGGAACTGAAAAGAAAAAAGAACTTCCACCTCATTTACCACAATTTTCTCAACCACAGAAACCTACTAGACACCATGAAGGGACCTAAAGGTCAACATCCGCCTGACACAGTGAGATACCAATTGATTGACCCAATAGTATTAATTTGTTTCAACAAATAACATCAAGAGTTCGTGTTAAAGAGATTTAAAACTTGGCAACTGGATAATTCTTGGATACCATTCTTTTCCTTGGCAACATTAAATTATATATCCACTACAATGATGAAAAAATTGGCAGGTATGCAAAATTAAACACCACCGATAATGAATAAAATAAATTGGCTATATTATCAAGTTGAATCATGTCAGAAGAAAGCGATAAAAAAAGAACTCGAAAAAACTTACCACCACTTCAGAGGAAACAGCAGTGAGATCATTATAAAATGGCCACTTCACTTCTTTCACTAATTCCAAGACCTCCAAATTTAGCCTCTGTGTCTGCTTGTATAACTTGGAGAAGTCAACAAATAACAAGGAAGACAAGAAGGAACCATATTGCTCAATTTAACATAAGAATAAGAGAAAAGAAAAACCTTTTGAAAAATTAGGAGAAGAGGAAACATCATGGCAGCAAGTTTCTTTGAATAATCAATCTGATCATGAAATGTTGAGACGGCAGTCTTCAAAAATGCAATTGCAACGTCATTAGCTAAAGCAGCTTTATCTGATGCACCTGCCAATGTCAGAAATGAAATAAGATTAGAAATTGTGCTAGGGCAGCTATTTGTAAGAGTAAAACTAAGTTGTTCACAACCACTAAGGTTCAAACTAGTAGTCGAGTTTCAATTAGTGGAGCAAAAAACTAATATTATACATGATGCAGAATGAGGAGGCCAAATAGTTAATCAAATGTAAAAGAAAAGGCATTATGAACTAGTCACACATACCTGACCTTAGGGTGCTAACACATTTTTTAAGCACACCATCTAATGCTTTGAGAAGATCAGAAGGACTGATGATTTCAGACAATCCTTTAAGAGATAAAGCTGCTTGAACAACTGTTAGGTCATCATCACGAAGTTGGCACAATACAGCATCTTGAATGGTTACAAGCCTCTGAATCAAATGCAAGTCAAAAGAAAAATCAAATACTTTTTTTATAAATCAACCTGGAGGATGTAACATTTTGACGGACAGCATGGTTCTAGAAGGATATCACATGCTATCACATTCACCAAATCCAACCAATACAGACATGAGAATTATTCCACTTAATCAGCATGTCCAAAAATGCCACTCGGAAGTTTTAAATTGATTTATTCAACAAACAGCTCTCCAAATATTGAAAAAATTGGGAAGTTGATAATGGGAAACTGCTAGCTAGCAATGGAATAAACCTTCTGTGTTCAAGAGGTGCCTCTCCAGAAGTACATGTAAAGAGTTTTAAGGAATGTGGAATTAGGTTTTAGAGGGAGAAAAGACTAGCCTAAATGTATAACACCATATTGCACAGAACATTATAGAAAAAGAAACAAAATGTTGAACATCACAGCTTAGCTTAAAAGGATGATCAAAACAGGCTGGCAGAAAGAACTTTTTATCAACTTAAAAAAGAAAATTGCATTTCTAGGATAGAAGTATCAACTATTCACATGAGCAGAGTATTTAATTCCAGCAAAGAGTAGAATAATGCACCAAAGTAACCAATTAAGGAAAGAAGCAGATCCAATGACGCATTGGTCCAGTACCTAAGAATTCAAGGATTAAAACTCTAGGAGTTGGAATGTCCAGGTTCAAGTATCTTTATCCCCAAAAAATAAAATAAAAATAGCTACTTGTGTCAGGGATACTATGGAGAGTGCATGTATCCACCACCTTTAACAGTGGAAACAACAAGGAAGAAATAAAATGAAATGCACCAAATATTACCTTTGAATCAACAGCCATGTTTTTCAGATCAACATGTCTGTTTAAACCAGACAATGTAGCACGCCGGACCTCAGCCTGTAGGAAATTACAAAAACATAAGAAGGGTTAGCAATATGCAAAATGGAAACAACTGCCAAACATATCCTATTCTACAAATGCAATCCTAGCAGAGAATACCTTTGGATGGTGCAAAGCAAGCCAAATTTTAGAATCAGAGATGGAAGCTGACATATCCAAGTTCCCATCCAACATTTTGCAAATCTCAAAAACTGCATCATCATTTTTGGATTGCACTTTGGTGTCCTATCAGGAACAAATGGACCAACAAAACATTGAGAGAGAGAGAGAAACACAGATAGAGCAAGAGAGAGTGGGGGAGAAAGGAAGCGAGTCACAGACCTCCAAAAACTTTTGAACAGCTTGATGAAGTTCAAATGGATAAATTTTATTAATAACCATCAGAATGTCCTTTGCCCAGCTTCCTGGGAAAAATAGAACAAAAGAGTTGTGATAAGTGGCACTGTCAAAAAAATAATCATGACCCTAAATGGGATGGGTTCAAACAAGCAGCTCCAAATACAATAGAATGGTAAGAAATTGAATAGTTGCTGAACAGCCGAAAAAAGAATTATAAGTTCAAAAAATTCTTCACTGGTGTGTCTGCATAAATAGGTACCCAAAACAATATTCCAGCACATGCACAAATAACATACCAGATTGAGATGATGGGTTGCTATTTTTCTGAGACATTTTCATGCAAGACAAGAGGACCTTTGAAACAACACGATCAACAAAATTCTTTATGGGAACTGTCTCCAATATGGATACCAAAACATGATGATATGTATCATCAGAAGAACTGTGAAAGAACAACAACAGGTTCAAAAGCAATAAGTAAATGAAGAAATACATCTGCAAAACTTTTTAAAAATCAGCACAGTTCACACCTGTTGTCAACCAGAGCTTCCAAAAGCACAGCAAGAAATCTATCGATATTGAACTCCTTAGAAAGTCCCATAAGAACCCCAGCTATTTCCCTTCAAAAAAGTACCCAAACAAAAAAAAATAGAAAAGACGAGACGAGACAAGTTAATGAAAAAATTGACAGCCAGAATATCTAAAGTTACTAAAATACTGATACAAGAACATAGACTTAATGCAGTTTTGCAATGCTCACACATTCAAGGCAACAAAAATGTACCTGGTTTCCTTCAAAATCTCCAGTACCTTCTTTGGGAACACATCGATTGATTGCAGCTGACAATTTTATTTTTTTTTGCAAAATGATATCAGTAGATAAGAATGAAGGCAAATTATGCAACAATACAACAATACAACACAAGAAAAATGTTTGACATTGGAGAACCCATTTACATAAAGGAGCCTCCACCTGACTAAGTAAGCAATTAGAATGATTCACAATATCCATCAAAATCATAATTTAAACAATGTCAACTAGTTATATTAACCAAAGTCATTAGGCTGTAGCTCTCTAGCACAGTTTCAGAAACAAAGATCCACAAGCAAAGTAACTTGTTGGCAACGCACACCAATGAATGAAAACACAAGGAGAAATGGCAAAGAGAACTAAACCATATCCATCTTTTTAGAAGCACTAACAGCAGCAAAAGCAAAGGACAAACTATGAAACGAACACTACACAAATTGATAAAACATCAACAGATGCAGAAATCAGCCATTGCATTGACATAAGCACGTTACTGACACAACAACATTAGATCACGAAATAGTACCTGAACGAGATTTATTAGAGCCATAATTGACAAACGAAACCATTGCAGATCAGTTGACTTGCTTGCATCTTTCTGAACCATCTCAGCAATTGATCGCATCAAACTTTTGACAAGTTTTGGAGACAAGGAAACCTTATTTGCTAATAGACAAACAATCATCAAAGCAGCAGCCTACAAAGAGGTACAAACATTATACACCATAAAATTAAGAGCAAGAGAGCAAGTCAAAAGAAAGAGATAACACATTAACAGCACTTTCAAACCTCACCTTATGATCTGAACCTCCTTTGCTGCCAGGCTGAAGTCCAGAAATAACAAATGGAAGGATTCTCTGCACAACATCTGTATTGACTGTAGTTATAGAACCCAATACCTCTATGACCACTGCTGTGCAAAAGCTGACAACAGGCCTTGATGGCTGGAACTTCTTTGCAGGAGATGCCTGCAGCAAACCATTCTATAATTAAAACATGCACAATAAGATAGTAACCAAAAACCTGAGAGATGCAAAATAATCAAAACCCTCACATAGTTGCACAATGCCTCCAAAACTCCCATATCTCGAACACACTGCTGCACCATGACATTTCTAGGTGGCGGTGCACCTGATGCTTTTACACCATCTAGAAACTTCCATTTACCATTCCTACACCATATCCGGGATAAAAAAAGAAGTGGAAGAAGAAGTCAAAATTAAAAAAAAAAAAAAAAAAAACATCACCAAGCTATTAGTATCCTTTCAATGACTTAAAAAGAATCCATCTCCCCACCTTGTATCAATCAACTGAACTATTCGAACAAATGCATGAGTATCATGGTAAGGCAATGAGCATAAAATCAAATCCTCGAAATTGTATACATGTATCCTGCAAATTCCAACAATTTTCCACATTACAAAACACAAACAGCTAAATTCAACAATAACCTTAAATTAAAACCTCAAACGATACTTACTTGTATCTTCGTATCAAGTACTCAAGTGTCCTAAGTGATGCAGGCAATTGAAGATGTCCAGATAGTAACCTCAAATATGAACTGATGGTCGAGTTAATATGCTTATTTTCCTCGCCAGTCATCAATTCTCTATCCAACTCTTTACTTTTATGACTAAACAAGTCATTTTTATAGTTCTTAAACCTTTCATCCGCGCTTACAAGTACTTCCAAACCTGTGAAAGTTAACAAACAAAGCAAAACACATTTGATCAAACAAAGCAAAACATAAACTAAAATAACAATCTTCTCTCAAATGCACCATCCAAAAGCCAAAAAAAAAGGGCCACACTTCATGCCAAATTAATTTTGCAAAATAAAAAAAAATAAAAAAACAATTCATGACTAAGCTCTAAACAAAATGCAGCCAAAAAACTCTTTCTCGTATTTAGCAACCAGAAGCCAAAAAGAAATCACACTATATACCAAATTTTCTCAAGAATAAACTAAAAAACTTTGCAACCAACAACCACAAATTCATTTTGCAATTGAAAAGAAAGCCACCTAAATAGCCAAACCCTTATCAAAATGCGGCCTGAATAAACCATCTTTTCTCTCAAACTTGACAATCAAAAACAAAACAAAAATCACACCTTATACCCAATTATCTAGACAAGCCAACAGAAAATCACGAGGCAAAAACAACCACAGCTTCTTTTAATAAAATCAACCTATTGAACAAAACTTACCTACAAACCTGTGAAATTTAAGGGGCAAAACTTAAAATATTTTACATGAAACTGTTTTCTTAATTTTCCCATGTATGTTTCATGTATTTTACAGGGAAAAAAAGTAGCCAAAAACAACCGCAGCTTCTTGTAATAAAATCAATCTATTTAACAAAACTTGCAAGTACCTACAAACCTCTGAAATTTTTACAGGCATTTGTCTGGAAAATATTTTAAATGAAAACATTTTCCTGATTTTCCTATGTTTGTTTTTGTCAACATAAGATTTTACCGTGAATCTTTAAACTTAATTCATTTGTTGTAAAATAACTTCATCTCATGAAGTTCCATAAAATATTTTATATACATTAATCCACTCACAATATCATCCGATTACAACCACCACCTCATCACAACCACCTCCACTGCCACCAGCCCACCACAAGAAAAACACACACTTCATAACACAATTTCGCGCAAAACAAACATAAAACTATTTCGTAATGAAAAAAAAGTTGAATATCTAAATCCTAATTAAAAATCAGCCAAAGAAACTCTCTTTTCTCTCATATTCCGTAACCTAAAGCTAAAAAGAAACACACTTTATACGAATTTGCTCGAGAAACAAACAGAATACATATCAACAAAACAACCACGGCTTGTTTTAAAAACTAAACCCCAATCAAAATGTAGCCAGAAAACATAAAATTGAGCAAAAACAAAGCAGAAATTGGCACTTGGAGTGTCAAATTGAAGTAATTAAAGTAAGGAAGTAACAAACCTGAAAGAGCAATGTCAAGTATAGTATCGATATCAAGATCAGCAGCTTCTTTAGGATCGAATAAAATGGAGGGTCGGGTGATGGGACGTTTTTTGGACTCCAAACCAGTTTGAATCACTGACCGGATTGCTTGTAATTGAGAAGCTACACTTGTCGTCATGCCTGCTTACAAGGAGAGAGTCTTGTTAAGGAGGCGTTCGGCTAAAACCCTAGAAGAAGGTTATTGGTCTTAGGGTTTTAGGCAGTAGCGGACTGGCGGGTTTTGTTAACAGACTGAGTGAGGGATTTAGGGTTTTAGTGTTTGAAGATGGAGGGCAGGCTGTTGGAAATAGTTCTTTCTTGTTACGAACTTTTGATGGTCACACGGCGTCGTTTGTTATTAAAGGCGGCAAACTGGGACCATGGTCCGTCTGACCTGAAGCATGGGTAATAAGAAAGCCCAGCCCAAAATATTTCTGGACTGCTCGTCCATTAGCGATGGTAATTCGGCCTAACCCAGGGGATTCCCATTTTGAAATTTTTTAAAATACATTAAATTTATCATGGGCCATAAAATAGTTACTACTTTTTGAGAAAAGCTGGGCCTATCAGATGCATGAAAAGCCCGAAACCATATGAAACTCAAAAAAGAAGAAAGCACTTTACTTTACTGCCGGGTCTCCAACAGTCAAAACAAAAAAGACGTCGTCTTTCTCCCATCCCATCTACTCGAAAATTTAAACTCCAAGGATCCATACAGGCGCTAGCATTGCTCGATCGCTCAAAAAAATGATAAGAAATTGGCTGATTTCAGAACTTAGATCGATAGTTAGAGCTTAAAAAAGAGTGAAAATGGAGTTTACCGAAGCTTATAAGCAGACGGGTCCTTGTTGTTTCTCTCCTAATTCCCGTTACATCGCTGTAGCTGTTGATTACCGTCTCGTGATTCGCGACACACTTTCTTTTAAGGTATTTTCATGACCCTTTTGATTGTTCTGTTTGGTTTTAAGAAATTCGTGGTGAATTCTCGGTGTTGGGTTGTGTTTGGATGCCGAGAAAATTGCAACAAGAAAAGGTTTTGTTGGGTCATCTTCTTTTCTTGTTAGTGTCAGTCCAGCTACCCTTTTTTTCATTTTCCTTTTTCGGTTTAAGAAATTCGTGATGTACATTGTGCAATGAGATGTGTTTTGATGCTGAGAAAATGCTAGAAAATTAGTGTGTGATCTTTTCCTTTTTCTTGTTAGTGTGTGTCAGTGGTGTAAGATTGAGCGAGAGCGGGGGTGTGGTTTGGTAATATAATGTGGAGTCCTGGTTTGTGAGACTTCATTGTTTGGTTATTGTGAGAAAATGGAAGTTTGTTTCCGAATTTTTTTTTTTGTTTGTCAGCTTTGTGTAATGGGCTGTGCTTGGATCCTTAGAGATGTGTTTCAAGAACAATAGCTTTGTTTTTTTTTTTTCCTTGTTAATATTTTTTCTTTAAAAAAAAATTTATCCATTAGAAAGCAACTAAGAAGGAGGTTCAGCCTTGCTACAAAGCCCAGAAATACAAGGAAATGATAGCCCTTTTTCATTTTTTTTTCTTTTTTTATGCTAACAAGTGAGACTTGCACAAGAATACATTAGAGGGACGGAGCTAACGGTATTAAAAATTCTGGCATTCCTCTCTTTCCATATAAAGTAGATAACCCCACACCAAGCTAGTCTGAGCAAGACTGAAGGAAAGCATTTCTTTTGCAATATCTTTTTAGCATAATCAAGCTCCTCAGCCCAATCACCTCCCTATCTTTGGATTGTGCACAATTGCAGAATGGAACACCGCACCTCTTTAGTGTATGAACATGCAAAAAACAAATGGTTTGTCTTCATTCACCTGACTGCAGAGAACACGTAAAGGATAGTCTTTCCCATCTTAACTTGCCTAGCTTTGGTAGATAGTCTATCCAAAATGGCTAACCAAGCAATAAAACTCTGCCTTGGAATATGCAGAGCACTCCACAAAAGATAATACCTGTCAATTCTACTGTTTTTCAACCTGGATGAGTCCCATAAGCTTCTATAAGTAAATTTTTCCCTGGGAGTTAGTTTCCGATATACCTCTTTATCATTGGCAGCAGAAGGAGCAATAGTGCCACAAATAGCACTCTGAATCTTTACCATATAGTCAGACCTTGGGTTAGGCCAATTCCACTCCCCATTTAGGTGTACGGCAGCAACTTTAACATTAGGGAATACCTGTTTTATAAATGATTCTTGAGCCACCAAAGAAATGACCCTTCCCCATTGCCAATCACATGCCCAGAATGATTCCAAACAACAGGCTTGGTTTTCAGAATTCTTCTCCAACTCCAAGAGCTGTCAGCAGGAACACCAATGCTCCAAATACTTTTTCCTTTCAGCAAATGAAACATAACACCAAACAACCCATAAAGAACCAGATTTTAGTAACAAACACCAAATATTTCTAGCAATACATGCGGTTTTCCACTCCTTAAACTTTAGGGCAGGAGATTTGATGTTATAATGCGTATGGCTTGTTTAGTTACTTAGAAAATTTGTCAGAGAATTCTTTTGCAACCATGTTAATTATTTTGGTCTTTGTCTGCGCAAGTATTAACTACAGAAGTTTATTAATTGAAGCTATTAAAGATGAGATTTTTGGTGAGATCTTGAATTGTGTTTTATGATTTGCAGGTTGTGCAGCTGTTTTCATGCTTGGATAAAATAAGCCATGTAGAATGGGCAAATGATTCTGAGTACATCCTTTGTGGTCTGTATAAAAGACCGATGATACAAGCATGGTCATTGACTCAACCTGAATGGACATGCAAAATAGATGAAGGTCCTGCTGGTATTGCTTATGCTAGATGGAGTCCTGACAGCCGTCACATACTTACCACTTCAGATTTTCAGTTGAGGCTAACAGTTTGGTCGCTTTTGAACACAGCATGTGTTCATGTCCAGGGACCAAAGCATGGCTCTAAAGGGGTTTCTTTTACTAGAGATGGGAAATTTGCTGCGATTTGTACGAGGCGTGATTGCAAGGATTATGTAAATCTACTGTCGTGTCATACATGGGAGATAATGGGTGCATTTGCTGTGGATACGTTGGACTTAGCTGATATAGAGTGGTCACCGGATGATAGTGCTATTGTAATATGGGATTCACCACTTGAATACAAGGTAATAGAGTTTGTTTTTTGCTTCATTTACCATGTATCAAGAGTGCTTGACTTTATAAGCATGAAAGGAAGTAAATGTGGGGTGAATTACACCCTTCCAATTTCTTGGTGACGGTTAGCATTTCATGATTGTACACTGCTAAGCATTGAAAATGTCTGTTATCCATTTTAGGTCTCATGGTTTATGCCTATTCGAAATTACAAACGAGCTCAACTTTGTAATATATCTCATGGTTTGCCAGTGCCCAAGACTCCATGTTAACTTTGGCATTTTGTAACATCGTATCCTTATCTATAAGACCTAGAGCTTATGGCTGTTGCATTTCAATACAGGTTCTAATTTATTCCCCAGATGGGAGGTGCCTATCCAAGTACCAAGCATATGAAAGTGGGCTAGGTGTAAAAAGTGTTTCGTGGTCTCCTTGTGGCCAATATCTAGCCGTGGGTAGTTATGATCAGATGTTGCGGGTTCTGAATCACCTAACTTGGAAAACATTTGCTGAATTCATGCATCTATCAACTGTTCGTGGTCCTTGTTGTGCTGCTGTTTTCAAGGTGACAGGATTTCTTTGTTTATTCATATCATTAGGCGCACCGATGATTTAATTGGTTACAACTTACAAGTCTTCTTTCTTAAATTTACAGGAGGTGGATGAGCCATTGCACCTCAATATGTCTGAGTTATGTTTGAGCGATGAATTTCTCCAAGGAAATTCTGGTAAGCGCAAGTATGGAGTATCTCACAGTGAGATGGATATTGTACGACAAATAGAATGCTTGATCTGTAAAATGAATTTGAAAATGTCTTCATGCAACTACGTTATTTCTTTTGAGCGACTTGTCGTAGTCAAATTAATAATTCCCCCCTCCTAAAAGATGTTTCAGAAGGACACTTCAGAGTCATGTACGAGGTTACTGAAGTACCTATTAGTTTGCCTTTCCAGAAGCCTCCTGCAGACAAACCGAATCCTAAACAAGGCATTGGTAAAGCTCATCTTTCTCATATAGCATATCGATGCAATTAATAGTGCTTGTTTTAAGAGTTCCTTGCAGTGCATTGACATTTGTTTTCCTTTTTGTTAGTTTCAAACCAAAATGCACTAACAATACAAGACCTTAATTACAGGTCTTATGTCATGGAGTAAAGACAGCCGATACATTTATACACGTAATGATAGCATGCCCACTGCTCTGTGGATATGGGATATACGCCATCTAGAGCTTGCTGCCATCTTGGTGCAGAAGGATCCCATACGTGCAGCAGCATGGGACCCAACATGCCCACGTCTTGTTCTCTGCACTGGTAGCTCTCACTTGTATATGTGGACCCCTTCAGGTGCTTACTGCGTGAGCAATCCACTACCACAGTTTAACATAAATGATTTGAAATGGAATTCAGATGGAAGCTGTCTTCTCCTCAAAGACAAGGACTCGTTCTGCTGTGCGGCTGTGTCCTTAATGCCAGAATCTAGTGAATATAGTTCAGATGATTGAGACTTATCTCCATCTTTTAGTCTAGATGGCTTGCGAACTTAGCAAAAAAAAAAATGTACTATAAAAACAGGGCATCAATGTTTAACTATGTATTCTGATTCCCTTTATGTCTGTAACAAGGCATGTTCGTAGGGCTCCCATTTGTGGTTGAGAAATTTTAACAAAAATCGGTTCGCTATTTTAATTTTTTTCAGTGAACTTAGTTTTTTTTTAATAATCTGCTAATTGGAATGTGCCAGCTTCTATTATTTTTTATGTCTGTAGAAGGCAAATTATCAGGTTGTGCCAGGGTTCTTATCTTGCCTCTATGTTTTTATCTTATTAGGAAACTTGAAATTTTAGTGCTTGGGGTTCTGATTATCCTTCTTGAAGGATATTTTGAG
>Ga0325411_1001182_pt1 | contig 28821 bp, 13 predicted proteins | sample PopdelMetagenome_13_FD_206181 | JGI IMG/M metagenome (GOLD analysis project Ga0325411, IMG submission 206181) | Populus deltoides microbial communities from Bellville, Georgia, United States - Xylem-PdIQD-R4 | ecosystem: Host-associated > Plants > Phyllosphere > Stem > Wood/Secondary xylem...
AACAATCATAGGAAAAATAAGCATAGGAGAACAAACATATTCATCATATAAACTGAAAAGAAAAGGTAAAATAAATCTCACAGTTCTTGAAATCCGAAGGTTTCCGTGTCTTTGCAACCAAGAAAAAGTGTTTAGCCTTGCATGTTTGTTGAACAACCAATAAAAAAAAAAGGAAGAATGCATAATTTAGGGTTTCTTAGAGGAAGGGAGCGTTTTTCTCTTCTTGGCTGGCTGCCCCCCTTCTCTTCTCTCATTCTTTTTATATCTTAGGAAACCCTAGGTCTCTATTTTATAAAATAGTCCTCCATTAAGTAGACTGTTTACATTTAAGTACTTCAATAACTATTTTTCTAAAAAAGAAGAAATAACCTTGCATGAAATCTTCAAGTTTTGACTTAGAGGAGCTAAATTGCTGAAATAAAACTTGGATATCGGTTTAGATGCTTCGGAACATAATTTTGACTCGTTTCTTCACGAAACCTGTTTGCTGGCAGAATTCAAATGTCATCTTGGAAAAATCATGTCTCCCTCATATGACATATTTTTTGGCTTAAATTTGGAGAGTTTATAAACCTTTGAGTCATGAATCCAAAAAAATTGAGTTTGCATCCATTGGACTTTTGTAGCTCCAGATATTCAAGTTGGAATAGCCGAAGGTCAACACTGGCAGATTGCGAGATTTGACTTTGAAGGCTGCGATTTCCATGCTCTTCCTTATTTTATTTTATTGCCTTAGATGTCCAGAAAGGTATGAATGTTAGCTTATTAATGCCACTAGAATCACTTCATTTCAACCTCTAGAGCTCACGCTCTGCACAAAACATCGACTGAAGGTCAAATCTGCTAATTATCTTCAATTTACTCCCTTTTGCATCTTTCATCCAAAAGTGCCTTCAAAACATAAAACAAAGAATATCAAGACATTTTATATATAAAACATAGGCAAAACACTAGTTAAATATGGGTGAAACTATTAATTAATATGGTTGCATCACTAACACTAGTCCCACTCTCTCTTTCTTTTTTTCTTCCTCCTCCTCTTTCTATTTTGCCACAAATCTAGATCCCATCATCACAAATTCAGCCACTCAATATTTTGTAGTGTCAGTATCGTTATCTTGGTATAGTTTTTTCTAAATATTCCCCACACCAAGTAAACAAACATACCTATTTATATTTTAAGTTAATGTATTGATATTTTTTTTTAGTATTAATAGTGTATTTTGCTTGTATATTTTTAAGTGTTTTATAGCCTTTTCATATAGGATTAAAGTTCGATTTGTATGTTAGGGTTTGTTTGTGATTTAGAAAAAATTAAATTTATTTGTAGTTGGATTAAATTTATTTTCGATTTGTATGAAAGAAATGATGAGTTATTTAATGAGTACCAATCATATTTTGTCAATTTTATTGAAATTCAAGAATTTGATTTTTTGTGGAATTGATAACAATTAAATGGTATTATTTTAGATTGAATAAGTTTGAATTGAAAAAATAATAGATAATTAGTTGGGTACAAATTACTTGTTGTTAATTGGATTTATTCACTTAATATTTTGACACATCATTATATTTTTGTACTAAAATAATAATTTGTTATTAGATTGTGAATTCATTTTTATTTACCAAAGTTGAGTTTTGAATTTATTGTTATATTATTAATAAATATTGTCATCGTTATTCTATATAGATTTTATACGTAATGAATGATTGTTCTTGAATGCATCGAGATTCACCCCAAGAGTTATATAGGGAAAATTATTGTAAAATGGTTGAAGGTTTTATTAATTTTGCCCTTTTAAATCCGAAGAATATTAGTGAAGACAAAATTAGATGTCCATATATAAAGTGTAAAAAACAAAAAAGTTTCATCAATTAGATGTTGTGATTATGCATATTCCAAATAAAAGGTTTGTTAAGAAATATTTGTGTTGATTTGCACACAAAAACTCTATGTTCCTTACGAGACCATGTTAGAAAGGATTGTTGGCTCAACATCTAGTTCTAGCAACATACATTAAGTTGTAAATGATAAGATATATATAATGTATTGAGTATTTGAGAAAAATCAATAATAAGTTCCTAAAAAATCCAAGTAGCTTGGAAGCAATGTTAATGTCGCACCCTCGCGGCAGAGCGGCGAACCCTCGATTGATTTCAGGGGTTTTTTTTTTTATTTTTGTGAATAAAAGAGTCGTCACCTAGTATTTTGGTCACTAGGAACCCTAACTGGTCTTTAAAGATTCTAAGACAAGGGGCAGATTGCGTAAAGGAAAGGTATTAACACCCCTAGTACGCCCTACCTAAGGTAAGCTGCTTGGTGTTTGGTTTGCTTTATAATCGCTATAATGTTGGTGTTTTCTAATCCCATCAGTTTTTCTAGGTTTGATTCAAACTAAATTTATTAAGATAGAAATCCAAGGAGGTTTCATGTGCTTTAAAAGCTCATTTTCCCCTTAGTATTTCAAGAGTTTGCGACTTGTAAATCGCAAGGAGGGGGGAAAAAATTTAAAAATCTACGGTGCTTTAAAACCCTTTTTTTTTGTCTTAGTGTTTTATACTCTTACGGCCCGTAAACCGTGGAATAAAAAATTGAAATGACCTCAATTATAATCAAGGCTTCTTTCAAGGATGTGTGCGGATTTATTATTCCTAGAAAATTATTTTGGATATTTACCACTCCGGGTTTCTTTATCCAAGTATTAACAGTGAATAATAACAAATTATTCCCAATAATATTTTGGATATTCGTCCTTTAAGGATTTCTTTATCCAAACATTAGCGGTGAATAATAGATTAATTCCCTCCAAAATAAGATTTTTATATTTTTTGGAATATTGGCCAATACCCTTTGGAGTTTTACAAACATATTGTAAAATCCAGAAATGCAAGAAAACAAAATTTTTTTGTGTTTAAGAAATCCATGCGAAAACACATTTTCAAAATTTCCAATATTTTTTGTATAAAAAAAAGCATTCAAAACATGTTAGGGTATTGGTCGTACGCAACACGCAAAAAACATTTTTTTATATTTTTTTTGTCAAAAACACAAGCATCACAGTTAATCGCAATTAAAGACAACAAACCATGCACATATATTCTCAAAGTTTGCAAGAAAACAAAAATACCCGGTTACTGGCCTAAACCAGTAACCGGTTATGCCATAGTTGCATGCATATGCATGCTACAGTGACAGGGTGATTAATTTGACAAAAACAGGGAAAGAGAGACTTACTTGTGAGGCAGAGGCTGGAGGGAAGTGGAGGGAGACGACTGGGTGCTGCTCACGAAGGACGACCCTGCTCGCTGTTTCCGGTGGAGACAGGTTTGTTGGCTAAAAGATGATTGTCTCAATGGTGGCCTTTTGGTGTTGCTACAATCAGTGCAACCTTTGCACGGAAGAGAAGGGTACTGCTGGAGGAGTAGCCTTTGGCGAAGTGAAAATTCCCTCTACTGCTGCTGGCTTGCATGCTCAAAGTGGCTGAGGAATTGCAATGACTGGTGATGACAGCACCCCTGCTGGTTCTTGCTCCCGGTGTAGAGAAGAAAACACAGCTACTGCTGGCAATAGGGAAGAGATATGGACAACTGGGATCAGTTGCTGATGCAGAAACGAGACTGGTCGAACTGCTGGATTGCTGTTGCGGCTAGTACCTGCTCCAGCGGGGAGATGGAGAAGAAAGGAGCTGAAATGGCCAGCTGAAAAAAAAAAAGAAATGAGAGGTGACTTCTATGTAGAGAAATGGAGGGGAAAGTTTGCATCTGAAAGGAGAAAAGAGGCTTCTGTCGGGGGGTTTCTGGCTTTGCCCCTTTTTTTGAAATGGAAGGGGCTGCAGCTCCTCCAGAGAGGGTTTAGATTTAGGTCCTTTTTTTATGTGTTTTCCTCTCCCTTTTCTGCTCTAAAATCCACCCCTTTAACAGCAAAGCCCCCCTCTTTATATGCTCCCCTCTCTCTTGTTTTTGTCGGTCCTCCTTTGACAAAACAAATCCCTCTCTTTTAATTAGCAGCAGAAAACTCTTTTTTATTTGCTTCATAATTCCCCCTTTCTTCTCCTTTCTTCTCCTTTTTTCTTTCTTTTCTTTTTTTTCCCCTCTCGGTCAAAGCTTTCATCGTAATCCAAGGATCCAAGAAAAGAAACCCCCCTTGTATATGGCTGGAGGTTCACTTAAATAGAAACCTCTACACGTGCTATTCAAGGAAATATTTTAGTAATTACTGCCGAGATTATCTTCTATAACCAACATCAAAAATTCCTATATCTAAGGTCTTTTATGTTGCAATAATTATTTTCTTAACATATATGATTCAGTAATTATCTCCTTAACATATTGCTTCATTAATATTAGCCTTGATGCTCCATGTTAAGACCACTTGTTCTCTGTTTATTCCTGCAAAGCCAACTAATTATGACGTTTTCTGATCCAATCCCTGTTCTCAATTAACAATCAAAAGTTTAAAATTGGTCTTTAATTAACCTGATAAATCCTTGAAATATAAAATCGGGTCCCTCGAATCAAGACCTGAAAAACTCAGGTTAGACTCCTTCTTGCGCCAGGATTCTCTGCTTTTCCACTAGATGTTCAAATGGGAATATTTTGAGCTTTTTATATCGAAATCAAATGATTCAAAAGCCTAAAATCATCTACGCATCTAGGACTACAACTTTGATGAAGGATTTGAAGTGATATAAAATCATTTTAAAGAACAGAATCTAGCCGCAACCTGGTTGATCAAAAAGGGTCTCCTGCTCTAATTCAGAAAGTGACAATGCTGAGAATCCCGATATGACTGAGAGTATGACCTAAGAACAAATCATCAAAATTTGTGACGGAAGTAGATTTTTTTAGTGCAAAACTTGGGTTAGGATCCTTCTCGCGGCAGGAATCTCTGCTTTCACACTAGATATTCAAACGGGAATATCTTTAGCTTCTGATATCAAAATCAAGCAATTTAAAAGCCTAAATTTATCTACGCATCCAGGAATACAACTTTGATGAAGGAGTCGAATTGAGATAAAATTGTTTTAAAGAACAGAATCTGGCAATAATCTAGTTTGTCAAAAAGGTTTTTGATTTGACAATGCCGAGCATCTAAATCTGATTGAGAGTCCGCGCTAAGATCAGCGATCCCTAGGACCCCCTTAGGACCCAATAAAGGTGTAAATCAATTTTTTAACATGTCATGAGTGACAGAATATAGCTAGGATGGTCAAATATCGTACGAAACCAAGTCAGAATCAGAGCCTAAGTTGGAACAAAAATTTTTGACAGCAGCAAAACCATTTTTTTAGTGCAAATTCTGAGGGATTTATCCAATCTTAAAAACCAGATAAAAGAGGAATGAATTTAGCATTATGAAGACTCCTGATCAATCTAAGAAAACCTGACGATTTTGGCAGCAAAGGGGAAGGATAAAGAGAGCAGAAAACAACTTAAACAGGGTTTCAAAAAAATATTTCTTTCATCTGCTTTTGTCAATCTTCCCGCAAACATGGGGTCCAAAAATGAGTAACAACAGCTGATATGTTGAATAATCAGTTAATCTCTTGATTCTAATAATCTGATCCATTCTTCTTAGCCAAGATAATTTATAGCTTGTACTCGGTGCCTAGTAAACAAATGTGGCTAATACCTGTAAATATATCTTTATATAGATTTAAGAACTCATAGATGCTTAAGTATCTTTTTAGATAGAGAAAATGCAATGATATTTTAGAGAGATAGACTCTTAAAATATCTATGCTATTGTGAACCTGAAGTTTAAAGGATTTATTATGTACTTATAGTCCATGAGTTTTTTTTTTTTTAATGGAGAGGAGAGGCTAAAATGTAATTTTACCTTAATAGTTTTAATGAAGAGAAAATATCTTCGACATATGTATTAATGAGAAATAAATATCTCTTACACAAATATTAATGTTATAGAAATACAGTAGGTCCTTGAGAGATTTTTACATGCTATCCCATACACAATATTAATATTAATGGAAATATGGTAGGCTTTGATATTTTATACGCAAAGACCTTGTAAGAATTTTTGGTACGATGAGTATGTCAAATTTTCTTTATATAAGAAGAGAGATGAAAATCCTGGGTATACATTAAGGAGCCCTGTGTGTGGGGGTATACACCATGCTTGAAAAAAAATTTCTAAGCATGTTGTAAACCCTTAGATAAAAATCTTATATTGAAGTAAAAAAAGAAAATTAAAGTGGTAAATATAGTTAGAGAAATATTGGAGCCATTGTATAAATAAAAGATATGATGGAGTCAATATAAAAAAAAAAAGGACATAATATAAGGGGTTAATATAAAAATTAAGAAAACATAAGGGGCTAATGTGTAAATAAAAAAGCAAGTAGGGGGGAAGATGTATATAAGGAAAGTTATAGCGATAAATAGAGAAGAATTGCCTAGAAATCCTTAAAATTGGCCGGCTATAAGAGAAGAAAAAAGGGAGGAGAAAGTGAGCTTGAACTTTTATAAAAATCACACTAAAAACACCGAGGAAAGTTAGATTAGGGAATTAAAGGGTGTTAGGAGGAGATTTACACAAGAAAAATTGAAGAACTCCAAGGGATTCAACCTTGATAAGGGAGGCATAAAGAAGAGAAAATGAGGGTGGAAGAAATTTGATTCATCCTAGGATTTCTCCTTTAATTTCTTGTTTTTAGGAGGTAATGAATTTTCTTAATAAGTTGTTTTAACTTGTTTTGTGTTTTTCTTGAATAGTTGAGTTGTTAGAGTATTTGGTAGAGGTTTATGATTTATGAAGTTGAATATGAAATTGTGTTTTGATAATGAATAATGATATTTGATATATGTGATGAATGAAAAATGGGTTAGTAGAGAGAGTTTTCATTTTAATGAATGGATTTGATAAGGTTGATGGGTTTAAGATTTATGTTAAATGATGATATATGAAGGTATTATATGTTATGATTGCTGAAAATGACGGAAAATGCATGGGGAAACAAGTAGAAACTTGTTAAACTTAGAAATTAAAAATTGGACAACTTGTTTCTTGGTTTCTTCGTTAAGATTAAGACCCTGAGATGATAGAATTTGAGATAATTTTATTCATAAAAGTTGTATAAATGGATGTTACCTTTCAAAGAAAACTAACCTTACTTAAATCGGAGTGACGAAATGCTAGATATAAGATAAAAACCAAAAAATGGTCTAAACCGAAATCAGCAGGACAATTATCTTTACTACTGTAATTTATGAATTTAGGCATGTAGATGACAAAAATAGATTTATTCATATTCATAAAATTTACATACCTATGTTTTATATTCTCAAAGAAAGAAGCCACATATAAAACCAAGTTCTATAACTCAAGTTATAATCAAAATATTGAACAATGTTTTGAGTCAATTATATTGAACTACCTGAAATTGATAAATTGTTAACTCTTGTTTGGAGTTGTTCTTGATTGAAAATGTTGAGTTATTGAGGGAATGAGAATGAAAAGTGTGTGTGCATAGACAAAACTTGAAATTAATAAAGTGTACATGTTGGTACAGGTGAGACCGTGGGCACTAAACAACAGCAAGGGACAACCAGTAGAGCATAAATTTCAGGTAAGTGCTTGGCACCTTAGACAATTATTTTAAAAGTCTCTTATAAATTTGTTATTGAGGTTCTTGTAAAATGCATGTCAGGATTTTTATTATGCAAGTTTATTATGTGAATATTGGTTAGACCAATTTCCTTATGATAGGATTAGTGCCCTATGAATAGGCTATTAGTTGGACCATTTTCCTGGTGATTGGACTAGTGCATTGTGAATGGATTGTTGGTTGGACTAGTTTTTTAATGATATGACTAGGTTTTCTGGTTTGGAACTGGTGCCCTGTTGAATTGGGAATTGTGAAAATTTGTTATCCAATTAATTGGAATTAGAACCCTGAATAGTGAGCTGCTTAAAAGAAATTGATAGAGTGTTGTATACATTCTTAAATTGTTTAATTAATTTTATAGTGCTTTTATAAATTAACATGCAGGTTCATCTCAACATTATATCTCCTAGTTAATGTATTAATGCATCTTTTGTACATCTACTTAGTTTAATAAGTTAATGGGAAAATTTCCTTTTGGATTGTAATTAACATCAATTTGACTTATATGTGTAAGTTTATGTAATAATTTATTTTGTTAAACTTTTATGTAATAGATTTATGTTTATTATCTAAATTATATGATATGTGAATTCCAATTGTTATGAGTAATTAATTATATTGCATGTATTTTTCTTAAATTTTATTAAATGAAAGTATGGAAAATCATTGGTTAAATAACGATTGCTTAAGTCTAGGATGTTGAATTGTGAATTTAGTATACTATTAATGAGAAACTAAACACTATTGATGATATTATGGTATCTACTTATAAAACAAAAATGTTGTCAGATTTTCATTGTATATATACAAAATTCTTGTTTTGTTTCTTCTTATTATCCTGGAATCTATATGAACATTGTTTTAAAAGTCAGGGTTGTTACACCATCAAAGAGAAATCATGAAGGAACTCGTACTAAGAAAAGTTTTCTAATAGATGGAGAAACCCATGAGGGAGAAGCTTGTACCTAGAAAACGTTCTGAGAGGCAGAGGGGATATATCCATGTTGATGCCCATACGCAGAGCAATTTCCATGAGGTGGAAAAGACAGACTCATGTTTACACCTATACTTAGAAAAACTTCTAAGGGGTGGAAGGGACGAACCTAAAGAGAGTTGTGTTATCGCACTGGAAGGCTTCAGATTCATCTCTTTGAAAAAGAGTTATGTTGTCACACTAGGGAACCTTTAGATTTATCTCTTCCAATGAGAGTTGTGTTATTGCACTAAAGAGATTTTAGATCCATCCCTTCCAAGAAGAGTTGTCATATTTATCCCATTCTTGAAGAGTTGTGAAATTGCACCAGGAAGATCACGTTGATCCCTTCCAAGATAGATTTTGCAATTACACTAGGGAGACCATGGAGATCCATTCCAAGATAAATTATGAAATTACACTAACAAGACTAAGTCAATCCCATCCTTGAAAGGTTGTGAGACTATTGCCTTGGGGAGAACGTGTACATCCTCGTTGCTGAGGTAATGTCTATCCTATCATTGGAGAAATATACAATCGCATTAGGGAAACCATATCGATCTCTTTCAAGGTAGATTATGCAATTGCACTATGGAGACTTTGATCCATTCTAAGGTAAATTATGTAATCGCACCAGGGAGATTGAGTCCATCCCATCCCTAAAAGTTTTTGGGGCTATTGCCCATCCTTGAAGAGTTGATGAAAAACTCTTAAACATTACTTGGAGAAAATAAAAAAGTTATTTTAAATAAGTCATTTATATACAAGAAACTTACATTCTTATTCTCAATAGCTATGATAAATCTTTATTTGATTAGAGTGTTAGGCGTGATGAAGATTCTTTCTTTTCTCTTGGATTGTTGGCAAATATGCTTCTTATGTTTTACGATTTAAACCAACATTCCACTTATACTAATTGAAGGTTTTCCAAAATCTTGAGGCTCCAACTGCATTTGTGAAATTAGCAAATGCATAGCCCAAATTTTAATCATCTCATTAAGTTCATGGACAAGTGGAAAAAATTATAATTTGACTTGGAACGATAATATTATTACATAGCCTTTCCTACTCCTTATTTGAAGAGTTGTTGAAGTTTTGATGAAACAGATGTACCAACAACTATAAGGAGGTTCGTGACACATCTCAATTCATGAATGTCTTAGTTATTTGTCTTTGTATTTTAAAAGAATAATCGATGACTTTTTTATTAGTTCCCACAGACAGCGCCAATGATGAGTTTCTAAAACACCCAAGTAGTTTAGGAGCAAGGCTTATATGTTGGATAATCAATTAATCTCTTATTCTCGCAATCTGATCCATTTTCTCTAGCCAAGATAGCTGGTAGTTTGTACCTGGTGCCTAGTAAGTCAAAATAACTGATTTCTAGTACTTATAAAAGATCTTATTTTATAGATTTAGGAACTCTCAGATGATTAAATATCTTTTTAGAGAGATATATTTTAAAATATATATGCTAAAAAATTAATAATAAAAAGATTGTGAACTTGGAGTTTAAATAATTCATTGTGTATTTATAGCTCATGAGTCTTATTTCTTTATAGAGAGGAGGGACTAAAATATAATTTTGCCCTGATAGTTTTAATGAAAAAAAATATTTCTTATACAAACATTAATGCGATAAAAATATGATAGGTCCTAAAGAGATTTTTATACATTATCTCTTACACAATATTAATATTAATAGAAATATAGTAAATTTTTAGAGGACTTTTATATAGTATCTCTTACATAACATTAACGTAGATAAAAATAAGGTAGTCTTTAAAAAAATTTTATACACTTAAAAATATAAAGAAAGTAGAATTCAAAATATAACTGAATCATAAAAGCTAATATCATGACATTAAATTCTTCCTTAAAGTTAACCATATAAAAGCTGAGTTTTTCTTGAAGATTTAGCTCATAAAAGATGGACTACTAAACTCATGATATTAGATTCTCTCCCAAAACTGTTTTTTTTTTTTTTTTAAGCTGAACCCATAAGAATTTTACTCTTTTACAAATTGCTTAAGATAAGGAATTTTTTAGCATTAAATTTAAGCTTATTAGTCATGAGTCTATGAATAGCAGGAAGGGGCCAAGAAAGCGAACAATTCGAAATTCTCGAGAAAGAACACGTAATAAATATTGTTGACTGTTGAGCCCCCAATCCATGGATCTTTTAGCTACGTAACTAGTGAGCCCCACGTTCTTCGTTTCCTCTTTCCAAACATAACACTCCAGCCAAAAACCCAACAGCTACCTTTAATGGATGGATGCCAGGTGATACGTTCTCAATCTCAGCCGCCCACGTCCTTCTTCTTTTTTTGGAAAATCCGACTCGCCTGCCCTAGCCCTACTCTTGTAGACAGGACAGACGTCACTTGCAGACGGAAACTCCTGCCCTTTTAAGGAAAAGAAATGTTAAACCCTTTCCCTTTTGTGTGTCTCATAAAAAAATCATGAAAAAGTGAAAATAAATTAAGAAAGACTCAACTAATAATTATGAGTGGGATTCTGTTAAAATGATGGCACTCTACCGCTTCTAGCGAAGTAGCAGCAAAATACACGTCAGGACATTAAGAAACTGTCGCAGGAGAAGCTTGGACATTAAAATGATGGCGGCTTCTGCTGCTACGTATTCAATCAATACCTGTTTTCTTGATGAGGGAAAAAACAAGAACAGAAACATCAAAGAAGTAACAACCTGTGAAACAACAAAACCTGTAACACCGGTGAAAGAATGCAAGATTGATGATCAAGATTTCAAGCACCAAAATTTAGAGAAGTACTCTTCACTATTACCACCGTCAATATCTTCTTGTTCAGATAAAGGAAAACAGGTGGTGACACCACTTGGAATCATAGAGGCTGGCATCGATGGAGAGGAAGATGACAATAAGAATCTAACGTGCAAATCGCACGGGATGATGTCGGTGATCGGACGGCGAAGTGTGATGGAGGATGCTGTTACAATGGTCCTGGGAGTTGCTGTTGGTGAATCTGGTAGTTATGACTTTTTTGCAGTTTATGATGGGCACGGAGGCGCTAGGGTGGCGAACGCGTGTAGATATAGGATGCACCAGCTGGTGGCGAAGGAAGTGGAGAAAGGGGAAAGGGTTGGCGGCGGCAAGGGATTGGAGTACTGGGAGAAGTTGATGGGGGCGTGTTTTGAGAAGATGGATGAGGAGCTGGTGATCCATAATGAGGGTGGTGGAGGAGAGGTGGAGATAGGGAAGGAAGCGTTGTCAATAAAGAATATGGGTTCGACCGCAGTGGTGGTGATGGTAGGGAAGGAGGAGGTGGTGGTGGCGAATTGTGGGGATTCAAGGGCGGTTATGTTTCGCGGTGGCTTGGTTGTGCCTTTGTCTCATGATCATAAGGTGACTGTTATTGCCATCACATAAAAACTATTAAGCAGACTAACTTTATGTAACGAGCTTTTCATTTAGGTTAAACCAGTCACTAATTCCAAATCTTTGAATTATGGCTACTGCACATAATTTAAAATGTTGAACTTGAATACATAATAAATTCCACTCCTAATATAAATGTTTCCTTAAATTAATAAATTTAAACTCTAAATTGATGTCGGCTAAGAACCAGTGTCTAGTTCAATTCGTAAATTAGACAGAGTCAACTTTGTTGCATGTAGCCGTAGATTATATATGATGCATGGTAAAGGTCACATTTTGATCAAATACCTTAAGATAAGAAACCCTAAGAGAAATTATTATTATTGTTGTTATTTTTATTAATACATCAATCAACACCTTAAACACTCTAATTGCAAGCGCATGTTCTGTGACTAATGGTTTTAGTAATGGAAGTACGGAGGGCTAGAAAGCAAATTCCAGAAAACTGTTTGGTAATTTACTTTTGTCTCCCTTATAAGGTTTGTAAAATAATTTAACATCTTTTAGGTCATGTTGGCGTCACCTCTTGACTGTTTTGCAAATGAATTCTTGAAGCTTCTGAATCAAATTTGGTCCAAGCTTGGATTTTGTTATCTGGGATTTTTTCTTTAATAACATAAGTTTAGAAGTTGGGTTTGTGGCTGCTTCTCTTACACGTGGGAATATGATCCTGATTGCATGGGTTTTACATGAGGCCTTGGTTCCCTTGCACAGCCTGACAGGCCTGATGAAAGAGAGAGAGTGGAAGCAGCAGGTGGACGAATCATAAACTGGAACGGTAGCCGCGTCCAAGGAGTCCTCGCCACTTCAAGATCAATAGGTATGTTGGAATCACTATTTTACCGCACTCATTATTTTTGTAGGATAGGAGCTTGCTACTGTTTAGATTACAATTTGTGGCATTATGGTCCACTCTGCAAAACTCTTGGCCCTTGCCTAGCAATTCCATGGCTTATTTCATTATTTTCAGCATCTGATTGTTGGATGATCTTGTAATTCTACGGAAAAAGAACATTAAGGAAGTTTTTCTTTTTTCTTTTTCAGGAGATCACTATTTGAAGCCATTTGTGATCCCCGAACCCGAGGTTACTGTTAGTGAGCGAACTGAGTCAGACGAATTCGTTGTCATAGCAACTGATGGCTTATGGGATGTAGTTACAAATGAGACTGCCTGCAAGGTTGTCAAAAGGCTCTTTGATGGCCAACTAAAGAGGAGGCTTCCAGATGAATTTAGTGGAAATTGTTCTGCAGAGGCAGCAGCAAAGCTAGCCAAATTGGCAATGGCTCGAGGGAGCAGAGACAATATCAGTGTCATAGTAGTTCAGCTGAAAAAAGGCTGATAGCAGGTTTTACTAATCGTTTGTATTCTTGCCATTTTCTTTATGTTTTTCAGAGGTTTACTGGATGGAGTTTTTGAAGGAATGAAATGTCCTGTGGAAATGTTTGATTTCATCAGTTTCTATAACAGTCTATCTTTAAATTTTGTTATGATTGACTAATACTTCTTGAAGTATTGCCTTAACATTTTCCGAACAAGCACTGGTCTACCTCAATGGTTTTGTCGGGCAGTTTTGTTTTCTTGTTGAATTAGGTGTCTGAATCTGTGTGTGTTGGTTTGTTATGTATGGCGTTTGTTCAATGCCAAGAATAGGGTCAAACTCTCCTTTTAAGATCTCAAGTTAAACGCTTTCACCTCTGCTTGAAGGGCCATCGTATCACATGCTGAGCCTAAATTTGTCGAGTGATCTAAATGCCAGGTGATACCAACACAAAACCTTGTGTTATGTTAGGGTAATGCTTGTTATGTTTGGTATGAGATCAGGTCCAAAATCAAATGTACAAGTAGATAGTTTTGCAAGCCCAGAGACAAAATAAAGCGTAAAGTTTAGTGATCTCTATATAGCGCATACCTTTTCAATTAGAAGGCAAAAAATAATTTAATGTCAAACCAAGAAAATATATTCATACGAGAAATTTAAGTGCTGCGAAGCTTACATCACCATCCAAAAAAAAAATGACATTCAAAGCTACTTGAAGTGCAAAGAAAGAAAGCGCTTCTTGCATTCTATTGAGAAGTCACCTTTTTGACTTCCCAACTCTCATTCTCTAATTGTCTCTCAATCTATATAACTATTGATGTGGATGGAGGAGAGAGAGGATGAGCACTACTTTATAATTTGTCTCTTCACTCCTTTCATCCTCCAACCTTCGACCTTATTTGACCTGATATGACTGAAACCCTAATCAGATACTGAATCGCCAAGTTGAAAATCCCCAAAAGGAAAAAAAAAAGACCTTTTCTGGACTGCATATTTTGTATAACTGCACAATTCTTACATTACAAACCCAGAAACTATGAAACCTCTCTCTTTCTGTAATTGAATTCCTTCTTTTTTCAGGCCAAAGTGTAGCTTGAAACAGAGACATCTGCAGCGGAGGCAGAATGAACGTAGACAAACTCAAGACTTTTTCCCGCGGCTAAAGAGGTGATCCATGATGGAAAAGCATAAAAATTTCCGGATTTTGTCAGACCCCACAGAGGACCATAAAGCTTTGATATTGAAAGCTTGATATCCTTTAGTTCTTTAGCAGATTTGTTGGTCACAATAGTAGAATACCTGTAGTAAGTTTTTCCCTTGGCAATCCATGTTGCTGTCGTCTTTTGTACAATGGCAACAGGAGCAGAAGTTGAAGCTGAAAAACAAACTCCGTAGTTAGAGCTTTGCAACACTATTACAAAAGGACACACCCAATTATCCATTAATCAATCAGGTAATCATGTTCCATACAGATATATGCATTAACAGTTTTTCCCAAGTGGGATATTTCTGTTCCATACAAGCGTGACTGTGAGAGAGCAAAATATACCTGGTGCTGGAGTTATTTTGGTTTGTGGTGCTGGTTTCTTTTCAATAGGAGCTGGAACCACCACTGTAAGATAGGCGAGCAATAATTATTACATTGAGTTACTCTACATTTACAAGAAAATGAAATCAATCGGCATATATCATATATATACCTGGAAGGAGCTGGTTATACCCTCCATGACCACCACTTAGCCTAGCCAATAAACCAAGAAGAGGGGCATTGTTGTAGGTAGCAGGTTCTGTTTGCTCATAATTGTCTCTTTCATCAGCAAAGTTGTCGTAGGCATCAGGACCACCAACAATGGCACCAGTGAGGAGATTGGGATCACTTCCTTTCCTGCTAAACCACGTAGCATAACCTCCACGGCAGGTAACAAATGTCGGGTCAACCTTATAGGAAACAATTGAAGAACCCCTGTGGTGAACCTGTCGTGGATAGTTGTTTCCATAACCAACCATGTAACTTGTAGCTCTTGGGTTGTCTCCAAGAATGTAATCCACCTGCCAGATTTGAACACCGTTTCGTAAGCGCTGCTTCATATGCATACTTTAAATATCATTAAACTACTGAATTTCCTGTGATTACATTATACCTGAGATTTTGCGAAAGCTAGAAGCTGGGATGGTGCCACATTGCCAGCAGCACAATTCAAGTTCCTTCCAGCAGAAGCAAGATAGTCGGAGTAGACAGTGGTCAAGAATGAAGCACTGGTCACAAACTGCATATTGTTCCATCTCTGGCGGAAAATTAGACCACCAGGAGTTTTCTGAACGTTACGACTACCCTTTCCAAGGCATGAGCACATGAAGTACTCAGCCTTCTGTTGGTACTTCTCAAAGACTGGTGCATGATGGCCAGCTTTGCCTTGCATCAAGAACTGTAGCACAAAAAATATACTAAGTTCGGTAACAAGAATTTTATTATTAAGCTTTTGTTAATGGGTAATCGACATTGAAGTCAGCTTAGGAGATAATTTTACCTTGGCAACAAGAGTTTGGACCCCAGCATACTTAACATCCCAACCAAATTCAGTCATACCCCACCCAGTTCCTCCCATAGAGTCACCATTGTTTCCAAGGTAGTTCAAGTAATACTGATTGTTTGTTGCTTGGTACATCCATGCAGCTGCCCATAGCAACTCATCCTGCACGTGCCAAAATTAAAAATTAAATAAAAAATCAAAATAATTCTAAGAAAAGGGTAGAGAAATCAATTAATTTTGTATACTTACATTGTAGCCACTGACAGAGCGGTAATATTTTTGGGCCACTGTAATGCTGCTGTCGTATTTACCTCTGTACTTGTCTGCAAAATCAAATAGCTGAAAACCAAAAAAGAAAAACACGAAATGAAAAAAAAATCAGTGGCAGTTCGTGTAATTTAATAATTAAAACTGGTTACTGAAAATGCAGAAAGAAAATGGTATGGTGCGTGTGGTTCTAGTACTAAGCTCGGGGAAAAGGAAACCACCGACAAAGCTATCACGTGACATTTCCAGCTCCGCTCTTAATGGATCGAACACGTGGACACGGTTAGAAGACTGTGATCGTAATGGACGGACAAGGATGCCACCAAGCCATACATCTTGTTCGCATTTATTTAATTGAAGAGCATGCATATTACAATGTAATTAAGCAATTAAAATTATGGTATTTTTGGACCGACATGGAAGGCCAATACACTTCCTAAATTTATTTAAGAAAAAAACAATAAGAAAATACATTAGGGCGAAACTTGATTAACAAGGTAGAAAAAAAAATATTTATTCTAAATTAATTGTGTTATCTCTAAATAAGTTTGTGTGTTAGCAATGATTAACAATGACCCACGTTTTTTCCAGTCATTTTTTACAAGTCCTTGTTTGTATCAATGGTTAAGGGTTGCGAGTAACATTAGAGTCTTGCAGACAACTTAACATTAACGGTTTTAAGTGTTTTTTTTTTTTTTTTTAATGCTTTGGTCCTTCATCCAAGCCATCCCCCACTTTCATTGATTGGACAGTGAAAGAAGGACAAAATAACAAGAAAGGGACCCTTTTTCCTCTTTTATAAAATTCTTTAGAACAAACTCTATGGTTAATTTGGGATTTTAAAATTTTCATTTTTTGCTTATAAAATTAATTTTTGATGTTTTTTTTCATTTTAATGTGTTTAAAAATGAATTTTAAAAATTAAAAAAAACACTATTTTAATATATTTCTAAATAAAAAAAATATTTTAAAAAAACAACAGAAAATTTAAACCTTCTCATCAGACTTATATTTATATCTTGACTCTGCTAAGCTAAATGGGCTATTACCAAAGTTTTCTTTTGAAAGAAAAAGAATAAATGGGACTCCTAATTGTTAATATGGCTATGCTAACAAATAACTCCTTAATTATTATGATAATAAATGCGCGCACTAACTTTCGCTGCAAAGTTTGAACGACCAGCCTGACAAAAAGCTGGGAAAAGTAATCGCCTATATTTACCCCGCATAATTAATGCTAATAATAATACGCATCCAAAACCGCTTCACTGAAATACGCTTGCCATAAAAACTATACCTGGCGTGCATGAATGAGGAGCTCATTGGCATAGGAAGGGTTAGAGCGGCGGAAAACGATGGAAGCGGCGGCCATTGCGGCGGCTGTTTCACCAGCGAGATCCGACCCGGGATTACTTGGGTCAATCTTGTATGCCCTCCGGTCAGTGGTCATATCCTCTGGTCTTTGCCAACAGTGGTGGTCAGTGTTGCCATCGCCAACCTAATCAACAACAAAAATCGTTAACAGAAATAGTATTAAATTAATTATTTGTGGTGTCAGTTGTTTAATTTGTGTTTTTGTTAACTTATTATGCTCTAATGGGGTATAAATCTCCGTCAAAGCAAGATATAATCTTCTTGAAAAGGACAAAATGAAAAAGGTAACACCAATAAAGACATTAAAAATGAATAAAAAGATTAAACATGGAGCTCTTTTACGAAACTATGCTATCATACGCTATAAAAAAATGGGTTCTTGTTCAAATTGCAAATGAAGTCAATTTAATCAAATTCTAGAGCTTTTTTTTTTTTTTTTTGCCATTCAAGTGGGCTTGAAAAAGCGAGGTGCCAAGAGAATAATAATAATAAAAAAATGAGGAAGTTGGAAAATGAGTAAAAGCTACCTCTCCATATAGAACATCGGGCTGAGGGTGAGCTTTAATAAGGTAGTCAGTTCCCCACTTAACAGCATTCATGGCATGGCCAAGTTCACCACTTGAACCCAATTGCTTCCCATATTCAATTATGCTCCATGACATCATTGTGATTGTGAACGCCATTGGCAAACCAAATTTCACATTGTCCCCTGCATCGTAGTACCCTCCTACCAGATCCACCTGCCCTTACAAAAACACAATTTTTAACCATCAAGACTTGTAGATTTGTAAGACAACAAATAAAACCCAATTAGCAAATGTAGACAGATTGAAAGGAAAAAAAAAAGCATAAACCCAGTGGGGTTTTAAGCTTACCCCACTAGCCTTGCCGTCATTCAAACCAGAGTTAGATCTCCAAGTGACTCTCTGGTTATGGGGAAGGTAACCAGATCTTTGGGCTTCAAAGAAGAGAATACTCTTACTTAAAGCTTGACCATAGTCATGACCAGCAAGAGCAAAGGGCAAGCAAAGGAGCAGAAAGAAAGGAGCCATTGAAATGAGCCTCACAAACTTCTCCATGTTAACAGCTTGGTCGATGTGTAAACAAAAAAAGAGGAACGGATCTCTTTTTTTGCAGTAATTACAAAACGGGGATCTTTTCTTGCCACGAGTAGATAAAATGGCAATGGCAATGGCAATGCCAAATGCTGGGAGTGATTTATCAGTTACAACTTCTGATAAACCACCAAAGACTCTTAAGAAAGAGAAAAGAGTAGAGAAGGGGACAGAGGAGAGGAGGGAGTGGGAGGCTATGAAGGTGCTAAAGCATGTATATATTGAGGAGGGAAAGGAAGGTACCAAGAGCCTAAGAATTGGCAGGGCTCAATTAATGAAATTTATTTTATTATTTGTTTGGTTTATTTTAAAAATTATTTCTCTTTGGGAAGGACACAAAAACAGTTGAGAAAAGAACAAAGTCATGTGGGTGTCCTTTGGGTCTTCACTGGAAGAGTCGGTGTGGATTAAATGTAGTTTTTGGAATTAAAATTTACCGTTGCCCATGAAAGACTTAAAGAAAACAGAGACAGAAAAGGTGAGGTTTTCTCTTGGCGTTGATTATTTAATTATATGTATTAAGGTTATATATAAAAAAAAAACTTGGCAAGTTTAGCCTAAAAAAAAAAGAAAAACCAGAAAAAAATCGAGACAAACCAAAAAAATCAAGCCAAACTAGTTTGAAATGTTTTTGTCCTAAAAAACTGAAACTGATCATTTTGAACCGGTTTCGGTTCAGTTTCTATTTTTTTTTAAAATGATTTGATTCTTTTTTTTTATAAAAATCAAACCGAACAAAAAATAATCATCTTTAAATTTAAGATATGTTTGATGACTATTATTTTTTTTCCAACCAAATGAAAAAATATTTGGTGCTTTTTTTTTTAACTGATCTCGTATATAATTAATTGTTTTTCAAACTTGATATTGTAAAAATAATTTATTAAAGAACTGATTTTTATTTATTTTATATTTAAAAATCAAATATATATTTTTTAAAATTTATTTTTTAAACTTATTTAAAAAAATAAACTATAACTACAAAATCTATCATAATATTAAACACATACTCGAAGTCTGTTTAATGTTATTTTAACTGTTATTTTATTTAAAAATAAATTAAAAAAATATTTTTTTAAAATTTATTTTTAATATCAATATATTAAAATAATTTTAAAATACAAAGAAATAATTTAAAATAAAATAATTATTTCAATAAAAATAAAAGAGAATCTTGAGATACCTCACAGGTTAAGAATCCGGAAAGTGACTTGCAGTGCAGAGGAGTGAAAAAAAAAATCAGGAAATTGTCCCTGGTATGTCCCCCAATATGAATTCTCTAAAATGCCCTTAACCATTTTGTTTAAAATATTGTGTTTCCTTTGCCTGGTTAGCCATTTACATTTCACACGCGCCGATGAATTATTTGGTAGATTTAATATTTCACGTTATTCATAGAGTTAGTCAATTAATACAAGAAGCAAACAAAAACAAATCATGTAATATCTTATATCATCGTATGGGATCACTTTATTATATCTACAGAGCTTTTATTTACTGATCTATATATTCTATGTAAATGAGATGAGATTAAATATCTATTTAACAAATATTCATCCGTAATGGCCTTTGTTTTATCACTTGAAGCACGACGAAAATCTCGACTTCGACCCATAAAAGCTCTGTTTCTTCCTCTTTTCCTTCCGGCTAATCCATTTTTTCCAAAAAAAAAAATGTTAATAATAATAAGAATTGCAGTGCAGGGAGTAAAAGAATGAAAGGCCACACACGTACGGACTAGGAATGTTTAAGAAAAACTTCAAATAAGTCATTATTCACTGATCAGACTCGAATTTATAATTATTAAAAAATAAATTTAAAATTTAATCAGTTAAATTATTCCTCAGGCTCATGATTGTAAGTCAACGTTTTTTTTATTACTATACGTGATAGATTCACGTTGTTTTGAAGAAAAACTTGATGTCATCCATTAAAATCTATCACAATCTTAGATGGAAGGGTCCGATAGAGAAATGTCTTATATGGTGGGGATGAAATTGATTAAATTCTTTATTTCAAGGTGAAATCCAGGATAAAAAAAAATGTGGACTAGGATTAGATGTTGTAGAAAAATAATTGGGTTAATTGAAGAGGTCAGTCATTAACATTGCCATGCTTTCCTTTGAAATAAGATATTGAAAGTGTTTTTTTTTTAAATGACATATTATAAAAAAAATTATGAAAATAACACAATTTGAAATATTTTTTTTTAAAATAGCACAATTTAAAAATAATTGCTATTCACAATAATATTTTTGAAAAAACCTATTATTTATTTTAATATAAATCAATAAACCACGATTAAGAGAATTAAAAATTTACTAGAGTATTAATCTTAAGAGTATAACTTAACTGGTGATTAGGTTTTAGATTTATTTTTTAATGTCACTAATTCAAGTCTCATGAATTTCAAGGTCATTATAAGTTTATATGGTCGTTAATTTCAGGATCCATAAAATTAGTTGAGATATAATATCAATAAAATAAAAAAAAGGATAAATTTGGTACCTTCAATTCGTGCTTCATGTAAAGATATTCTTTGCTTTGGTATTTTACCGTGGAAACCCACATGTTTTCTCTTAATCATTTCCTCTTTCCATACAGGACCAGGAAATTATCAAGCTTAAAAAGCGAGGGTGGGCATCCTTCGTTTCAAAGCAAAAACCTGCCACTATTGGTGGGCACTCTGTCCACTTAAATCTTTAGCTATTTTATGTATATTTTCTTTCACATTTTGTTTTCTAGCTGGCCAGAGGAAATTGATCGTAAACATGCTGAGCTGGTTGCTGCACAAGTAGCATCGGAAAGCTTCATCAGTTACTGAAAATGGAGAAAGAAATGCCTTGCACTTTTCCTTCTCAGTAGGTCAGTTGAGCTATATATATCCCCCCTCTATTTTTTGTCTTGGTTTCTTTTATTTCCTTCACATTTCTGTTCAGATGGAGAACGTAAATATTCATAAGAAGAAGGTGGTGGAGCTTGAGGGGGAGGTAAAGAAGCTGTCTGGCCAGCAAAATATCCAGCAGCTGCGTATACATCATCATGCAAGAATCAAGGCAAGATCATACATATATTTTCTATAATGTGTTCTGTTTACATAGAAAATATGCTAATTAAATTCAAGAGAATTTGGACCTGTTAACTTGAGCACCAAAACATGAGGAGATGGTGCATCGTCAGCAAAATGGGCCACAGACCGTTATACTTTAAGGAAGAAATGACTGTTTCAATTGAGAAAAGGAAACATCCCATCAAGTTCTCTCGCAGGTCACAGCAGCACCGCTTTATTACAGTTTGATACTCGTGCCTGCCTAGAATAACATTCATGTTTCACACCTTCTCACCATCTAATCATTATGAAGTCCACGAATTTTCGGGTGAGGTAATTAATTTCATCATGGATAGAGTGAGAGGAAAAGGTATATCAATTTTGGAAAAAAGAAATAAAATACAAAGATAATCATGTAACTTTCAGCCTTTATTTAAAGATATCTAAAATTTTTAATTATCATAAAATTTTAATCTCATAGAAAACATAATTTTTAAAATCTTCCATTAAATTTTCAGCGTGATACAAACTCATAATGCATTTTGACCTTTCTCCAAATCTTTAAAAACTAGAAAATCTTAATGAAAAAACACAATATACACACAAACAAAACAACATATTATCTAAGTTGGAATGCACCTTGGAGAGAAGGTCTAAAACGCCAACAATAACAAAAAATTTAGTTGTGGTGGTTCAAAGTTTTTTTTACTTAGAAATATATTAAAATAATATTTTTTATTTTTTAAAAATTATTTTTAACATCAGCATATCAAAAAAATCCAAAAATATAAAATATTTTTTATTTTAAACAAAAAAATTTAAATTCTTTAAAAATATCAGTTTACATGGCATTTCCAAACACTAGCCAACCATGAAACATGATCTTCAACTTTTTTTTTTTAAATTGCCCATATAAAATATTAATTTTTAAAAATAAAAAAATTATATTATTTAAAAAATATATATATTTTTTAAAAAATGACAGTTATTATTATTCCAAATAACCCTTAAACTGTAATTGTCATCCTCTGAGTATATTTGATGAGGCATAAAGGACATGAAAACGTGGGAATGCTCCTGCACTTACACATGTATCTTGCCTGACACAGTTTTGCAGAAGATTGACCTGTAAGGCTGTAGCCACACCAACTAAGATTTTGAAAACCCGACAACGTGACTAACAACACTTACCCCTCATCTTTTTTTTTTTTTTCCTGGTGATTGAGAATTTATCAGTAATTATTTTTAAAATTTTTTTTAATATTAAAATAATATTTTTTATTTTTTATTTTTAATATTAATATATCAAAATAAAATTTTAAAATAAAATTAATCGCACTATATCGCATGTAGGATTCCAAATGAATTTCTAAGGCAGTTAATTTTAGAAAGCTGAAAACCTAACCCCACTATAAAAATAACCTTTTTCGCATAACCCCTAATTGCTTCCTTCCTCCCCCACCGCAACCACCCCTCTCTGATAAAGTAGGCAATTATTAATAATTATTTTTTAAAAAAAAATAAATTTTGTAGTGGCTTTCACTTTATTTCATTTTTTATTTCTTTGTTGTTTTACTTGTTGGAAAATAAATTAGGAAGGTGACATAGATACTTGAGGTGATAAATGACTTATATCATTATTTATTAATAATTGACTAAAAAATTAATGCCTAGCTACCAATATTTTTTAGTACATTTTATATAAATATAAAAAATTGACCAAGACACCCTTTCTTGCTGCCATAAAATAAAAACAACGATGGGCGATGCGGTCAAAAAGAGCATCCCATTGTCAGAATGCTGCATTCCAACCGCAATCAACGGTCTCCGCCGAAAAAGAGAAAGAATCTTAATTTATTATTGCTCTTTACTCTTTTTTCTTTTTTTAATGAAAGTGAAATCTTTAATTCCGAGAGAAAAAACAAAGGGAACAGTTAAAACTTAACTTAGCATCAAGTCAAAGAAACAGGCCTCCGCAATGACGGGTTGGCTCCGGCTCTGTCACGGCAGCACTGTCCAGTTCCCACACGCTTGTAATAACCGGCTGTCGGTGGTCCTAAAATAAGACTTCCTCTCCTCTCCTTTTGTTTGGTATCGTATATTTTTATTTCAAAATATATTTAAAAAATTAAAAAAATATTTTTAATATTAACATATTAATACTGAAATAATATTAATTTAAAATTAAAAAACATTAAAATTTTTTAAAAAACTTTTAAAATAAAAAAAACAATCATTTACTAAAAACTGCATAGCCGGTAACTCTCCAAAAATCTTTCAGTACCCTAACTAGATCGTACCCGCCTGCAAAAAGTACTAATTCCTAGGAAATGGGTCCCATCTAGACGTGGAAGAGGACAGATCTTGCAAATCAAAGATCGTCGTAGTAGTTTTTAGGGCAAAAATGGTACAATAATGCAGCACGACTATATATAAAAGTGAAATGTGAATGCTACCATGGCCAAAGGTAACGTTTTTGTTAAAGATTGTACTGATTATTAGAAAAAAAATAGCTAGGAATCGAAAGTCTTCCTTGCTTTCATGAGTGGAAACCAACTGTTTATTGAGACCATGGCAGGTTTCGCCCCAAAATAATGCGCAATGTTCTGGCTTTTTGTGGGGTTGAGTCTCCTAGTTTAGAAATCCTGACGCCTTCATTCCCACTTAGCTTCAATTTCATAGTTTGAGACTTAATTAGTTAGTGGTGAGCCTTTTTTATTTTTTTAATCCAGTCAATGAATCAGAGCTCAAATGAACAATGCCATATCTCTGTGCGTATGCTACATTTTGTTTTTTATTATTAAAAAAAAAAACAAGTGTACGCTTGAATCAGCTTCTGCATGGTTTTTTTTCTTACAAGTCGATCCAGTTGTGTTGCCACTTGTGGATTTTCTTCTAATCTGAAGATTTATCAGTTATCACTCCAAGTATTGTTTGCTTGTCAAGTTATCAGGACTTGTTAATCAGAACTGACTGCCAGGGACATTACAGTACCATGGAGCACCGACAATAGAGAGAGGCAATAAGAGTACAGCTCATGCGGTGAGGGGTAACAGAAGCGTTTGTATGGATTGAGGACTACTGGCAACATGGGGATATTAATTTGTGTTTCATATCTTTTGGCTACGGTCACTTTCTTGCACCTCAACAAGGCCCGACAATCTGACTGAAAAATATCTTGAAAGAAGATGCTAATCTTTAGCAGTAATACTGTTTGATTTGGTGTTTTAAAAATATTTTAAAAAAATTAATTTTATTTTATTTTAAATTAATAATTTTTTAATGTTTTAAGATCATTTTAATTTGCTGATATTAAAATTAATTTTTAAAAAATAAAATAAAATATTATTTTGATATATTTTAAAAAAAAACCACTAATACACTATTAAATACTCCTGAAATGTGAAACGAATACAGTAAAGATGGCCTAGTAGTTTTTTTGAAAGAAAAATTTAATACCAACATGACAGGCCAGTGAATTAGCAGCTAGCCGGCGATTGTGATCTTATCTGGAATCACATACACATGTTGATTTGGCTATAGAAGTTTCGATCTACTAGGATTTCATTCGGCAATTTGTAGAACGTCCCCGTCAAGATGTCAAAATCCAATTTAATTAGTACGTATCCAAAAAACTTAAAAAGCCAATTAACTTGATTATAATAATAATAATAATAAAAGTAAAATTCATTAAGAATATTTTTTTAATGGGAGACCTGGCTAGTTTATATGAAATAATATTATAATTGATTAATGCTTTTGGTATTGCATTTTGTTTGGCTACAAGGGAAATATCCGTATATGAGAATTTTTGAATGGAAGAAAACATGAACTAAAATAGAAAGGATATAAATATTCATCAATTTGGATGAAATAAAAACTGCTTTTTAAAGATTTTATGTCAAATTAAAAGAAAAAAAAATTCACTTTGCATCCCGTATCTACTCTTCCCAGAGGATCATAAATCCTCACGTCACACTAGCTGGAAGGACCCTTCCCATTCCCCAATATTCATTGTTTCAAAATTAAGGTAAAGTTAATGTTTCCATTGAACTTTTTTCCATTTTTCTTTTAACTTTCTTGTTCACAGGATCGCTAAAGGATAGAAACCAAATTAAGGCATTTGGTTCTTTGAGACAATTATTCCTTTACATCCAATGGGTTATTCCAAAAAAGAAAGGTTTTTGGGTGCTTCGTTTGAGGTTGCTCCATTGAAGACTCGTGCGTTTACATCAATAGAGACGCGCATTGAGAAAGATTTTTAGATGGTACCATATACGTTCATAGAATTCTATGCGGCAGGTCAATTATATTTTGTAAATAAAAATAATGTTTCCAACATTATGTATTAATTATTTTTTAATAATATTTATATTAACTAAAATATCAAATTGATGAAAAAGTCAGATGTTTAACAATTTTTATTTATAATATAATCTTTATACTATGGTTTTTAAAACATAAAAAGACCGATAGTCCCGTACAACCTCTTAAAGATTTTAGTTCTTTTAAAAATATAGTCATTACACTGTATATTTAAAACGTCAAAAGGCTGAATTGTCTTTACAATGACTATTAAACCATAGAAAAAGATCATTTTACCTCAATAATAAGTTTATTGATTTTTTATTAAAAAGGTAAAATCATAATTACAATATTATGGTGAATAATGAATCCAATCAACCATGGATCTCAATTTTTTTAATTCCAGGTCATATATATAATATTTTATTTATTTATATTTTAAATTACAAATAACAGGGATTTTTTACCTAAAAAAACGTGGCGAACCTGATGTCGATCATAGATAAGATATAGAGGTTTAATTACTTCTTTTTTTTTTCCATGAAGCGTGAAAACGAGGAAGCATTTGTAGAGAAAAAACCAAAAGACGTTTTATCCTGTTAAATAGACCTCTGTTGACATCACTGATTCAATTCAACCCTGGTTCCTTTCGGAGTGCACAAACTGTTTTTCATCCCCGTTACTAGCTAGAAAAACCAAGAGCATGCTAATGAAAGATATTTCCTGCTTTTGAGACATGAAGGCCTCATCCTCATGGCGATAATAATTGCGACTTCGCCATGAACAACCATACGTTCCCTACTCATCTAATCCGCATGCAACCGGAGGGGGGGACTCCGTTACCTTTAACACTGCAGTTAACAGCATCAAGGGCAAAAGGTAGTCGCACGCTTGACGCTGGTAGAACCTTTGGGTCCACATTTACACGTGCATACGAACCCTTCGCAGAGACACAAGGGCCTATGTTGATCTCTTATGATACGTGCATGTCTTCTCTGTTGAGAACGACAGAAGGTGAAAGCTTTTATGGTGGAAGAGCTAAGGGTCCCCTCCTAACAACAGGATTCCCTTCCAAGGACATTACGGGAACACAATTTCAAAGATATATTTGATTTATATATATATATATATATATATATATATATATATAAGATTTTTTATATTAATTATCCCCCCCTTTTTTTTTTGCCTTTGGATGTCTAAAAAGTAAAGGCTTTTAAATGATTACTTCGTGAGTTTTTAACAAAAATTGAAAATTCAAGTTTTTAGGAGACTGTTATGAAAAGTTCAAGAATTACTTCATACTGGTGTAGGTGTACACGCTTTGTTATTGGTCAGATTATTATTTTTAGTTAAAAATAATATTTAAGTTTGGTTATGGGTTAAAAAAGACATAAAAAAAACTAGGTATAACAAACTTGCAATCAATTAGGGTTTAGCTAATTATAGATATCTCGTCAAACCTGTGGCTCAGATAATGTGTAATTGAAAAAACCTGATAAAAAAAGAAATATAAAGTTTTTTTTTTTGTAAACTCAAGTCATTAAACCCGAAGCATCCAATTTAAAAAAATCATGAAGACAATTCTCAATCAATCATATATTGAAGGAAAAAATTAAAAAAAAAACTCAGTTGTACAAATGGATTTTACAAAATAGAAATTAAAAGGATAATGATCAAAATTAAAATACAAAATCAATTTTATATTTAATTGAAGTGTGAGACTAAAAAAAAATCAATATAGTAAAAGGACAAAAAATTAAAAGAAATGAGCCTCAAAATTGACATGAAAAATAAAAATAATGTTGTAATTAAATGGTGCAAATAAAAAGAATAATAATATTTAGAAAAGGGCCAAGAAAAAAATTAAAAATCAAAACAATAAGAGCCAAATTGAAAAAAATAATACAATCTATTTGAATTAAAGGATGAAATTGAAAACCAATAAAACTTTATAAATGAGCCAAGGTAAAAAAAATAAGAAATCCAAAGAATAAAGACCAAATTGAAGAAGATAATATATCGTAAATTGAAATTCAATTATGAAATTGAAAACATATAAAACTTCTACAAAAGGACTAAGACTAAAAATTAGAAACCAAAAGAATAAACACCAAAGTTGAAATACTAACAACCAAGAGGGTCAAATTATAATTTTCGGGGGAAGAGAGAGAGAAGAAGGAAAAAAATAAAAGGCTCACCGATGATAAATCAGATGACCATCGAATACACACGTTACACCAATAGGAAGAAGACATAAAAATGATTCCAAAGACACGGTAAAATGGTATTTTTGGAGGCTAGAAGGTGCTGCATGCATCACCCAAAAAGCTTAAATGCCTCTCATACGCCTCCGAGTTTTCCACATGTGTTCTACATGCTCGGATTTATAACGGGTCAAATCACAATGATCAACCGAGATCATGTTCAAGCTCAAAATATACTCAAAAGATATTTGATATTTTTCTAATTATTTTCACATTCCTTTATCAATTAGATTTTATAATTTTTTTTATGTTTATTATCCAGGTCGGTTTTAGCTATATTTAAATAGTTTGTATGTTATTTTTAGAACTATTATTAAGGTTATTATTATTTACATTCAAAATTTATTGAATCAATTTTTTTATATATAGTTTGGTTGTAACTCTAGGGGTTGAGAAACTTTATTTTCTTTTTCTATAATTTAGCAATGTAATTTTTAAGTTGCGACGACCCCTGACTTTCTATCTTTTGCTATAAAAAGCATCAACTGGTATTAGAACTTGTTGACTTATTCGATGGACAAAGACAATGACAACATCATCCCACCGTAGGATGCAAATCAAGTAGTGAAGGTTATATGGG
>Ga0325411_1001184_pt1 | contig 28798 bp, 14 predicted proteins | sample PopdelMetagenome_13_FD_206181 | JGI IMG/M metagenome (GOLD analysis project Ga0325411, IMG submission 206181) | Populus deltoides microbial communities from Bellville, Georgia, United States - Xylem-PdIQD-R4 | ecosystem: Host-associated > Plants > Phyllosphere > Stem > Wood/Secondary xylem...
AATAAATATTATTTTGTGAAAACAGGTGCGATAAAATCCCATCACTACTTTATCTCTGTGCCATCGTTTTCAATGAGTCTCTATCAGCGTTAAGAATTCAAAAGTAAATTAAATGAAGATAGTGACATGAAATACTTCGTTGACTAGATTGCTAGATGCAATAAAATAAGAGAATGATTACAAACGTGGTTATAGTGGTTTTTTAAGGTATTTTTTATTTTAAAATATATTAAAATAATATATTTTTTTATTTTTTAAAAATTATTTCTAAAATCAGTATATTAAAATAATTTAAAATATATAAAAAATTAACTTTTAATAAAAAAATAAAATTTTTTAAAAACACTATTACAACAGCTTTTTCAAAAGTTTTATTATGTTTGGGAACGCGGCTGCGGCGGCATTCTCAAAAATTTTGAATTTTTTTTATTAAAATTGAATATTGTTTGTATGTTTTAGATCGTTTTGATGTGCTGATATCAAAAATAATTTTAAAAAATAAAAAAAAATCATTAGCATGCATTTTAACACGAAAAATTATTTGAAAAGCACTTGCAACTATACTGCGAAACACACACTCTTCAAAGAAGAGAGGAGGTTCTTCGCAGTGAAAACTACAGGGGGGGTGTAACCGATGTTGCCTGACAGGTTTTTTGCACTTGATTGCGAGCATTATGTATTTCAGTGATATAGGATTGTTCACAAAGAAAAATATATGTTCATGAGATCAGTGATGCTGAGTTAATTTCAAATGCTGGCAGAACATAACAACTCGATCGTAGGAGATAAAATAAAATGTTATAGTATTTATTAATTAGAGGGTTAATTCTTGCAATATATGACAAGATTGAAGAAAAAAAAAGCTATTTAATTTACACTCACAATGACGATAAATATAGTACTAAACTACTAAACAAAGTTCAGCAGCAGCAGCATATTTGACACTTCTAGTAGACCATACTATTGTGCAAGGGCGGAAGCATGCATGGGCTCGGGTGTGCTCTAGCCTAGATCAAGATTTTATTAATATTTTTTTATTAATTTTATATAAAAATAAAATTACAATTCTCAATTGAGGTATCAAAAATTTCTGAAAATTTACGTAGAGCCTTCTAATATAATGCTTTAACCAGGGTTAAAATTTTAGAATTTTTGAAGAAATTCAGAAATTTGATAAAAAAATTATAATTTGACTATTTTTACGTTATTAGATGTAATTTTCAATCCGACCATCAGATTGAGCTAAAATTTTATGAAGGATCTTAAATATATTGAATACAATCTGGTTAAAATTTTAGGATGAACAGAGTTTGGTATTGCTAACAAAAAAAAACATCAAATAAAAGCAAAACGACTCATTAAAGGTAAAATGATTATTTGCCATTAAAAAATAAAATAAATCAGTTCTTTTTTTCTTTTATATGTTGCCGGCTGAGCAGAAATAGAATAGAAAAAAAGAAAAATAAAAGATGAGAGAGAAAGAGAGAAAAGTAAGGGAAAAACATAAAAAAATCCAATGAAAAAAGAAAAGAAAAGAAAAGTGAGAGAATAATGTTGTAAACTTACAAAGTCTAACTTATAAAATATTAATCTAAGGAAGAATCAAGTGAAGGAAGGAGGAATTGAGATAGGGAAAAAATTTAATTACTTTATTTTTCAGTTGACATAATATTGTTATTTTATCCCGGTTGAGGGATTGTTATAATATCGATTCAGATTCGATTATAGATGAATTATATTCCATAAAACATCGAATGAGGTAACTTTAATAGTGAGTTTATTTCTACTTTCACTTTAATTTTATATACTTTTAAATTTATTTTTTAATATTTTAGGTAGTGTATTTGAATTAAAATTTTACTGTTAACTTTAAAAAATCATGTACATGAGTTAATAATTTATCTTTAAAAAAATTTATATATTTATTTAATAATCCAGGGTACAAAAAATTCCTAGATCCATGCTTGCTATTGTAGCTTTTTGGTAATATATAGAAGAAAGGGCTCCTCTCATGTCATGGAACCTTCTCTGCTTTCAGCTAAAGTATGAGCCTGGGCAGGTGTATTTATCAAGAGAATAAAGACAGGCTTATGGAGACCTCTTAATTTGCTTGTTAAGGAGAGCATGTATATAATTTCTGTTCTACCTCTACCGAATGGATAATGTATTCGATCTGCCGCATGATATCACTTTCAAAACTCGTAGAAAGAGTTTCTCGTAGCTTGTTAGCCACCACTAGAGTCCCAGGGGTTTCCTCCTGGGCTCCTGAGTCCTGAGGTTTCTCACGGTGGTCTCCCTACCTGCCCCTTGTCTTTTAATGCCAGACCCGAATGGCATGGCAGTCCAACCGGTGGTGATAGAGGCTTTTTTTTTTTTTCTTTTTTGCGTCGCCGTGTGAACAGTACTGGTTGGAATTTTTAGATGCAAAAAAATATTTGCAGGGAAATAAATATGTGGACCCGTTCTCGCTGACGCTATTTGTGACCTTTAGCTTAGCTTCATTTTCAATGCCCGTCATATAGCTAGTTACTGCATACAAGGACTACAAGCTCTCTTTAGCCAATTATCGTTTTATACATTCAGACAGTACAGGGATAAGACATGATAGGTGTTCACAATTCTTGCTTTCTACAATATATTTTATATATTTAAAACATTCTTAATTTTTTTTTATTATGTTTGATAAATAATAATAATATAAAAAAATGATGCTGTCTTATAGTGATAAAATAATTGTACTGGTGGCGGTGATTATGACAGTACAAGTGATGGGGTGACGGGATAGATGAAATGAGTGATTATAATAAATAGGATATGATGAAGGTATCGAAATTGATGGTGTGGTTGCGGACAAAAATGATAAATTAACGATGGTTTATGACAGTGATTAAACTTTTTACGTGATATAGGTTTTTTTTTAAAAGTATTTTTTATTTAAAAATTTATTTTTTAAAAAAATTATTTTTAATATTAACATATTAAAATTATCTAGAATTATTAAAAAATATTAATTTAAAATAATAAAAAATAAAAAAAAATATTAACTTTTTTTAAAAGTGTTTTTAAACTCAAAAGCAACCCTTGTTCTAAAAATACTTTATTATTTCATGAACTCATAATATTTTTTATAAATAAAATAAGTTTAAAAATTAATCATAAAATATTAATAATTTCTCAAATAAAATATTTTACAATTAAATAAATATGTAAAAATTATAAAATATTTTACTCAAAACAATGTTTTTTTTTATGCATAGAACGTCGAAAGGACTATGAAACTTCGGAGCCAGTTATCGTTCAAGTCTTTTATTAAATATTTTCTGTTCATGCTGGATAGAGACAACAGGATAAGATGTTGAAACCTCTTCCTCCCAACAGTATCTTTTTCAGAATTAATTAATATTGACAGTTATCGAGTGAACTTTTTTACTGTATCAATCTATAACTACCTTTTTTTACAATTTAATTTTTAATTAATTAAATTCATATTTATATCTATTTTTATTATCATTTCATTTAATAATATTTACTTTAATAAATAAAGTTATTACATATAATAAGACAAATGACTTACAAAGTTAAATACCTTAATCTATATTAATTTTTTAATTTTTTTAGTTTAATCTTTAATTATTGTTAACATCTAATTTCTTGTATTTAATAGTATAAATAATTGTTGACTTATTTAACTAAATGCATGCATAAACTAGTTAAAACTCAGTCCTTTTGTCGAGGGAAAACTTCTATAACAGGTAGAGATCGGTCTACATTCTGCCATACCTCTCTAAAACGCAAGCACTGAAAGAAAATGGAAACACGCTTGGTATTTCTTTTAGCAGCGTTGTTGGCAACAGCACTGCTGGAATCTAAGCCTGTTTTGCCAACACCAGCGTCTGAAGCTGATCACTCAGTTTCGGGTGTTTTCGAAACAGGAAAATTTCACCCAATACAATCTGATGTAGGAACAGCCTCTAGCTGTTCACCTCCTAGATCCTTGTTGATTTTTAGGCCAGAAGAAAAGGGCACGTATCCTGTCATCTTGTTTCACCACGGCACAGGCTGCCAGAACTCTTGGTACACTGATGTTTTCAAATTCATCTCTTCTCATGGATACATAGTGGTTGCGCCGCAGGTACTCCTTTTTCCATGTCCTTTCTTAATACATCCAAACATACTGTACAAATCGATCCATATTCTTCATGAGTTTCATGTATAACTTTCAATAAATCCGCAGCATACCATGGATATATGTTGTTCCATGTATTTTATTTTTGTCTAATTTTGATGAAGAAATATTCTCTGTGAAGATTGACCTGACATTGGAGTTTTGATCCTTAGTTATACGGATTGATGCCACCTAGCGGACAAGTCGAGCTTGACTTGGCAGCAGAAGTGGCAAACTGGTTACCCTCAGGTCTCCGGTGTGTGCTACCTGAAGATATTGAAGGGGACATGCACAACCTTGCTCTTGCAGGCCACAGTAGGGGTGGATACATTGCATTTGCTCTTGCACTTGGACTTGCCGATGTTTCCTTAGACGTTGACTTTTCAGCGCTGATAGGAGTAGACCCCGTTGCGGGGACTTCCAAAAATAATCAGATGGAGCCCAAAATACTCAATTACGAATCTTACTCTTTTAACTTTTCGATTCCTGTCGCCATAATTGGTACTGGATTAGGCGATAAGCCAGCCTTCCCCATCTTACCGCAGACGAGCGCTCCAGATGGGGTGAGCCACACGGAGATTTTCAATGAGTGCAAACCTCCATGTAGCCATTTTGTTACTTCAGACTATGGCCACATGGACGTTTTAGATGACGGTATAATTGGGATAGTAGAACGTTTGGTATGCAAGGGGTCTCGGTGGGGGGTTGCAGGGATCCCATGAGAAGAACTGTAGGTGGCGTTTCTGTCGCCTTTTTAGAGGCTTTCTTCAAAGGCAACTACACGGACTACAACAAAATTCTGCACAAATCTAATTATTTTGCTCCTGCAACACTTGATCCAGTCCAGAACAAAAGTGAAGGGACATCGTGCTCAAGTTTGTCGGCTATGTCCTTGCCTGCCACGTTTGACCGGCATATTGATGAACTGTAGTGGCTATTTATTAATCAGTTGAGTAATTCTCCTCTTTCCACAAAGGTTCGAGGAACAGACTAAAGAGAGTGCTGATCAACGCCTCTTTGTTTGTTGCCCTTGGACCTAGTATATGACATATATTGTAATTTATTAAGAAATACTTTTAAAGTCTTGAAGAAAATACTTTTTACCAAGAAATAAATCAATGTGAATTAATATAGGAATTTTTCTTTTTCTTACTCTCTTTTTTTTTTTTTACTATATTCTTATAGATTTAAATTAACGGCCAATTAAAAAGCATTTCTTAAGAAAATATAAGATTCAAATATAAGGGACTAAAATAACTTTGGGCTAAATGTACACTTTGATCTTCCAACTTTTCAAATTATCAACTTTAAGTCCTTAGTAATTTGTGAAATTTAGTTTTGGTCACAAACTTCATTTCCTTTACTTTTTAATCCCTGGTTTGAGAGAAATGAGAGAAAGTGATCAGATTTTAGTAATAAAAAAAGATATTAATTGAGATCGATTCCGGCAACAAAAACGAATAGTATAGGTGTTCATAAGTTCCTTTTAATGTGGAAAATTTACACAATCTGTTTTTTTCCCCTTAAACTTGTCTAAAATGGTAGATATGAACCCAAAAAAAATTTTAATTGTGAGTTTTAGAGTTAATTTTTTTGTTGTTAGATGTTATGGATATGTATTAGAAGATGTTTATAGTGTTTTTTTTTTTTCTTGGTTAAAATATGGTTGAAAATAGGTTTGTCTTGGTCTAAAACAAACCAAGTCAAACCTAATTGAGTTCATGATCCAAGTCACATGTTTGATTGATTAATTTTGGTTGGGTAGGGATCGGGCTTGATAATTTTTTTTATTGCATAAATAATTCTTAATTTATTTAATGAAATATATACATGAATATTTTGAATTTTATTTAAAAAAGAGTTATATACAAAAACACATTATAAAAATCTACATATATTTTTTAATATATATATATCATCAAAGTTATGAAATTTCACAATTTGTTAATGAATCTCTTAAACATATCTGACATAGTTAGCACAATCTGCTACTAGCTTTTGAGTTCAGTGGCAACTAATTATAACCCGGAATAAAATTATAGAAATGTCCCCTCCATGCCATTAAAGTTTGAAGCTTAAGATTATAAGTGTTTTTTTTTTTAAGAAAATAACATAATGAGTAAAATTATTTTGCAAATAAGAAAAATTTAGAGAAATAACATAGTTTTGGTGGTTATGCTACTTCTAGTATCCCAATCAACAAAAAATTAGTTGATTGTGCTGGTGAAAATAATGCAACCAATGTATTTTAATTAGTTCTCCTCCCTCTTTTTTTCTATCTTTTGATCCTTAATATTTTAGCCTTTAAAAATTCAATTGTGTCTTCAAGTTTGTATTTTTTTTTTTAATTTAATCCTCATTTTTTTTTATATCTATTTGTTTTGATTTAAATGCTTCTTAAAGTTTGTTGTTTTAAATTTCATCTCTCATCATTTAATTTCATTAGATTATAATATCCAATCTCGCTCTTATTATTTTGATTATTATTTTTTTTATCTCTTGCATTATTTTGTTTATTTTGTCATGTATAATTTTATTTTATTTTATTTTATTTTGTTTCTGATTTTGGTCTTCATTTTTTTTTGTTGCTTTTTTATTCTTTTCAATTTAATACCTGATTAGTTTCTTTCAATTTTTTTATGCAAGGTTTAGTCCTTATTGTTTTAATTTTTATTTTTTTAATTTAAAATTTTTCTTTGTAATTTTTTCATATTTTTTTTACAGGGTAATCTAAGTCTCATGACCCGATCCACCAGTTTCAATGATTAACCCAGTTTAAGTTTGATCTTTTTTTTATTTTTTTTATTTTTATTTTATTTTATTTTTCATCATTTGACATTGACTTATTGGGCCTTCAACTTCGTGATTTATTATTCTTTCCTTTTTGTTGGGTTATCTTTGTCTTATATCTCAGGTTGCAAGTTAATCTAGTTAACCTGGTTTAACTTGGTATTTTTAAAATTAATTTTTATCTAGATTTTATCATTTGTCATTAAATTATTGATCATTGAGCATTGTGATTTCTTTCATTTTCCTTTATGCGGGGTTATCTAGGGTGTTGGGCGGTCAAGTTAACACATGTTATCTCGAGTATTTTTTTTCATTTTTTTTGTTTAACTTTGGTCATTTTTTATGTTCTTTTTTAAAAATTGTATTTTTAAATCCAATCTCATATCGCATTTGATGGGTTTTTAAATTTAATTGACGTCTCTTTTTTTTTTTTTTTACTTTGGCAAGATTGATTTTTTTTTTTTACTTTCATTCTTTGACATTATGTTATTGGACCTTGAGTCTTGTGATTTTTTTTGTAGAGTTATTTTAATCTTATAACTCGGGTCAAGTGTTAGTACTCAAGTTAACATAGATTGACTTTATCATTATCTAGACATCTTTATTTATTTTATAAAAATATTAACCCGACCCGTGATATAGCACCGGTCACCACTCTAATATAATTAAACTATATATGATAAAAACATTTCTTACTTATATTATTCTCATCATATATATCTACTTACTTAAGTCTTATTTATTTACTGGAAAGTAGTTTTCTTTTGAAAAATGATTTTTTTGAAAAGTGAATTCCTGAAAAATGAATTATTTTCTGATGTTTGGTAGTGTCATGAAAAATCAGTTTGAAAACACTTTCTAGTATTTGGGTATATAATGGAAAATGAGCTAAAAAATAATTTATTAATATTTTTTTCAAGTTTATTAAAATAATAAGGAACAAATCTTACAAATTAAAAAGTTGAATGAGAATGAAATTGAAAAAAATATATAATTTCATAAATTATCTCAAATAAAATAAATAACAATAAAAATAACGGAGATCAAATCTAACAGATAAAAAAAATTAAAAGATGATGAGATTAAAATAATAATAATTACAATTTCATAAATTATTTCAAATAAAATAAGTAACAATCAAAAGAATGAGTATTAAATTTGATATATAAAAAATTTTAATTAAAAAAATAATAAGAGAAAAGTAAATAACAATCATAAAAATGAGGATCAAAGTTAATATAAAAATCAAATTAAATCAAATTCTAAGGGGTGAATTTGAAAAAAAATTCAAAACAAGATATATAGAAATCAAAAGTTTTAGAACCAAATTTATTATAATCAGCAAATAATATGATATTTTTAATTTTTTCACAACTTCTGGAAAGTGTTTTATGCCCAAAATAAAAGGAAAACACTTTTCTAGAAACCAAACCAAATTTTTCTTTGACTGTAAAATGTTTTTGTCGACCAATTTTTCTAATAACAACCAAACACAGAAAAGTTTGAAAAATAATTTTCAAAAAACTACTTTTTACTAAACAAATAAGGCATTACGCATTATATATTTTAATGGACTTGTTTTTTCAAGTTAACAGTCAAGCTCATCAACAAGGCTAACCCAGCCCAACATGCTAGTCATGAAAATTTTCATGAATTCAAAATTTGCTATTAAATTCAAATGCCTAGTGGGTGAGTAAAAAAACTAAAAAACTAAAAAATCAATTAAACAAAGAAAATTAGAAAAAATATAACTGAAAAAACCAAATCGTGAAAAAAAATTGATTAGAATTTTGAAAAAACTAACCGGTTTGGTTCGATTTTGGTTTTATAAGGTTGAAATAAAAAAACCAAACCGAACCGACTCCAAAAAAAATCAAGTCAAAGCTGAAAAACCGAGTCAAACCGGTTTGAACTGGTTTTTATTCTAAAATATCAAAACAAAATGAAACCGGTTTTTGTTTTTAAAAAAAATTAATTTAATTATTTTTTTAATAAAAATCAAATCAAATAAAAAATAATTTTTCCCAATGGCCAATCATTTTCGGGATAAGGTTCATCACGTTGCATATATCACGTGTATAATTAATGGAGTTCCATTTTTTTATTATAACTTTTCAACGGTTATAAATTTTAATATTTTTTCTTTCTTTAAAAATTTCCAATTCCTTATAAATAAAAAATATGAATTTCATATGAATGAACTTCAGATGTGGATATTTAGTCAGTCGCGAATGTGATTGGATTTATTGACTTTTGCCTCAGCATCTTCCCCTCCTTTTCCTTTTTCCTTTTTCCTTTTCCTTTTTCTATGAATATGCAAATCTTTTTCATTTCGCATCAATCTGGGACCATGATCCAGAGGAAACTTCTAGCATCAGAATTAATCTTGATGCTTGATTAAAGTGAAGAATAAACAAGGACGAAACTTTACACCTTTTTTTTAAACAATATTATATGCTTAAACAAAATAATCTTAACATGATGAATTCCATGTGTTACAACCAAAAGTATTTTAATTAAATTTGGGTTTTTTTTTCTTTTGGGTATCGATATTTATAGCAAACTTATAATTAATTTATGTTTTGTCTATGATGTAGGTGAAATTTCATTGTGGGTTGAATTTGGATGTTTTTAATTATAATATTAGAGATTGTAATATAATCACTTTGTTATAATTCATGCTCATTTTAAGTGAGAGTGTTGAAAAATATATTAACCTTAAAAATTAAAAAAAAAATCAATAATCAAGAGGTTTAGGAAGATAAATCACAAGATTTGTTGAAGAAATCCAAGGGATTGACTAATTTATTTTGGATCAACCATCATAAACATAAATAATTTATAATCTTTCTCTTATAACTCTTGTATCCATGGAATAAGCTACCATGTAAATATTGTTTATCTTTTATTATTTCGTAAGTTCGTCCACTCAAATTTTAAGAGAAAAATGTCGCCTTAAACTTGGTACTATCACCCCGGCTAGGGCACGACCCTGTTGTTCATAGGAGTGTTTAGGATGCAAGTACTATCAACTCACAGGCTTACAAAAAAAAAAAAATATATATATATATAATTAAAATTTTGAATGATGAAACTTAACTAATTTAATTTTAGATTTGTTTTTTAAAATTACTAGTTCAAACTTTATAAATCTCAGGACTATTACAGATTTATATGAACATTAATTTTAAGGTTTATAAAATTAATTAAAGTACATACAAGCTGATTCGGACATTCATATTAATATAAAGAATCTTCACTAAGATATTAAAAACATTATAAAATAGGAATTATTAAACTCTTCAGGCTTATGAAAATAATGCAAAGCCACGATGTAAGTAGTGTCCGCATTAGTTGTTTTTTCTTCCATTTTTTTTTTATTATAGTCAGTATTTTTTATTTATTTTTTTTATTTTTCCTTTTTTTTTGTGGATCTCAGCGAATGCTTTCTCTAATTAAAAAAAATGGGAAGAAAAAATAACATACGGGACCAACGAGGTCAAAAGAACACGTGTTGCTTGTTTATAATTTACTTCACATTTTTTGTAATCTTAATAAATGCTTTTTGTAATAAAAAAAATGGGAAGAAAAAGACAACAACTGGGTCAAAAAGATCAAATGACACTTGTCACTTATATGTAGCGAAATCACTTACGAGGAGCTCACATTTAACAAATTTATTCAGTATAGTAAATTGGTACAAGATCTTGATTGACAAACTAGTTTTTTCAAGCCCTAATTTACATCCCTGAATTACTGAAGAAACTCTGTTTTGAATAGTTCTAAATAATAATAATCTGAAAATGTTTTGAAAATAATCTATAAACTATTTAAATAGTATTTAAATACAACACGCATAAAAAAACATAAATCAAATAAAAATAAAAAACCTAATTAAAAAAATAACCAAGAATAACTAGGAAAATAAAGAAAATTTCTAAACAGAAGGCATCATCCTAATCTCATTTAGGTACAACAAATTCTCTCAATACAAAACCCAATCTATAAAATGTGCTAATAAAATTTTAATTCAATCTAATAATTAATTAAAATTTATGTTCGTGTTTTTTAAAAAGCTCATTTTACTCGTCTAAACATCTTATTAGACATGGACTTTTAATATATATCATACATTGAGCTTTTTTACTTTAGAAAAACTTGTTCTAAATTTCATTATCAAAACTTAAACTTTTTCATACAAACGAACAAATATTTCAAATATAGCATTGAATTTAGCCTATTCACAAACTAAACCTCTTTTACTAAAAATTCAACCAAATCAATCCCTCATCTTCTTTCATTTCATCCATGTGACAGCCTATCCTACAACCTCAAGAAAAAAAAGATTTTTTTGTCCTCTTTGACATGAACTTCATCCTTTTAAGTAATTTTGAAAAGTTGTTCTAGCTTTTTATCAGTTGGCTTAATCCTAATTTGCTCACTGATTTTAAATTAGCTTAATCCTAATTTGCTAATTTATTTTAGATTATCCTTCATATTTCATCTCTCTTTCATGTTCCTACAAATTTTAGAATATTTAGTGACTTCGTGTTGTTCCTTCAGTTTCACTTTAACTTCAAGAACTATTTTTTTTTTGGTTTGTCAACTCTTTTTAACACTTATTTTGACATTACTAAATCTTTAGTTTATTTTGCCTTATTTTTTTTCTTTATTAGTTAGAACTTATAAAGATTAAACAGGTTTCTCAATATCTTCTTCTAATAATACTAGAACATCAACCATTCAAGTTATTTTAGTGCCAATTCATCTAAGGATAGTAATAGTTATTACTCTTCTACTTCGTTAAAAACATAATTTATAGTTAGATCAATTGATTCACTATTATAACTTTGGCTACTAGAGCTGAAACACTAAATGTGTGTGTGTTAGTCAAGAATGAAATCCTTTCCAACTCATTTTTATCATTGATTAGAACATCAACAACAAAACATCATCAATCATCTTAACCTCATCTATTAAGGGCCTCGCCTCCTTATCTTTCACTTGTGCTTTTGATTTAGCTAATAGGTTTAATCAACTTTCTAGTTGAGAAAATTAAACAAAAGAAAATAACAATATAATTGCTTATATGACCAGTATAAAATCTCTATGTAATAATCTTATAATAACTCTTAGATTAGTAATTTTCTATAATAGAATTACAGGTTTACCAACATGAACTTTATCATTTAGAACATCATACCATTAATCTTCAACACCATAAGAAAGTTTACATCTTGCAAATCCTAATTTATGATAACTAGGAATTTTCTTTAATAAAATACTCTTACAACGTTGACAACCATCTAATAAATTTTTTCTTCAAAAATCATTGTTGCACCTAACATTGTTGTGATCTACCCTCTTTCACATGAAGGGGAAAGATTTTTTATATGGTAAGGGGGTAAAAGTTCTAAACTTTATAAAAAAATCACCACTTGGTACTATGGTTACTAGAAAACCCTAACTAATAGACAGAGTGTTAGATAATAATATAAATTATATATTAAGACCTCACCTAACAGCTTTGGCTTTTGGGTTGAAATCGTTCTTTGACACATGGTTCTATGATAAGGGAGTGGTTATGCAAAAGGAAAGATATTATTACCCTAAAATATCATACTTGAAATAAGTTGCATTGGTAATTTTGTCTTTTATTTGTAATAGTTTGTTATACCAAATATATCAGTAGTCTATCTATATAAGTGATAGTGAGTCTACTACAATGAGTTAAACCCTGGGTGGTTGGTTTAAGCCTAACCATTCTAAGGTCTATTCATCTTTGTCACCCCTAGTTATTATATTTTGATAATAATTGATGAATTTTGATGCCTACAACAAATTAATGACTCCTGATAATGAACTGTGATAAATAGTCTACGAAGCCATGCCAATGAATGACTAATGGGCTTCTGTTAGGCTCATTGAACTCAACCAAAATCTTAGAAAGAGCCTATGGATAATGTCTTGTTAAGATTCATCTATCGTATAATATCTAAGACTCGCTTATAATATTTGTTAAGCGAAGATTGTATGCCCAGTCCTATACAAACAGTGACTTCTATAGGTTCACCTACTTAGAAAAAGGATATAGTAATATAAAGGTTCTTTATCAACTTGTTTTGGATAATAACCTATAACCTTTATGGATTCATTTGTCCTAAAATGTGATGTTAAGTATAACAATCACATTTGTAGTTCAATTTTAGTGACTTGCCCGGAATTAGTAGTTATGCTCACTAGTTGGTAAGACTCATGCGTGCATAATCATAGTAAGTGGATAATTTATTCAAAACCAAGATATTTACATCACTCATGAATGGACTACATTGTCACCCTCATTTGACACCTAAAAGTAATGACCTTTAAATGTTTATTTACATTAGGATCATTATTGGATGATTAACCAAAACGGTTTGATGTTTTTTAAAAGAAGACTTTAATTTTTGAAAATAAAATTACAAGATATAAGTATTACTTCCAATCAATATCCAAAGTAATAAATTGTTGTAAGTTCATTTACCTTTAACATTATAGGTGAATCGTATATCAAAAAATAAAAATTTTTTTGGAAAGTAAACAAATATGATTGGGAACCAAATAAAGAATTTGGAATATGTTTCTCTATATTCTAACCCATTTTCTTTTTTAAAAAAATTATGGTTGCTCTCTCCTATGGTGACTAAGGTTTTGGTTAACATTTTGAAATAGTGTAGAGGAAGAAGATAATAAATAATCCCCTCTCTTCTTTTTTCTTCTCTATTTATAGTCTAACTTTATTTTATCATTTTCTCTCAATTACTTGGTCCCCAAATAGCTTAATTTAACTTTGGTCCTTCTTTTTTCTTGTTTTGCACTCTAGCCTCTTGTTCATTTTCTCACTATTTTGATTTTTTTTTGTTTTTTGGTTTTTTCATGAAAAGCAACATTAACTTCAATTTGAAAAGAAAAGTAATCTAGAAATGAGAAATGGATGCAAATACATCTAAAATATATTTCTTTGAATTTGATTTTTTCAGAAAGACATCAACAAGAGAAAAATAGTTGAAAATTGCAAAATGGTCGCGTTGATGGTCAAAATGCATCGAAAACATGTGATTTTTTTTTGTTTTTTTTAATTTTGAAAAATAATTTTAGAACTAGGTTATGACAATCCATATTTAAAAAAGGAATTTCTTCAAAATTAAAAAAGTGCCTACAAAAAGGTTGGCTACAAGTTAAGTCTTCGATGCATCGCCTATGATCATAAACATCACTCTTCATATTGATATGATGCATGTATGGGTTTGAAGGAATACATTTAGGTTCCAGTCTGCCCTTTTTAAGTCTCTAAGCATGTTGATCTTCTCTTGATCTTTGTTTGAGTCATGTCTTTGGTAGTTTTTTTTAAGTCTCTAAGCATGTTGATCTTCTCTTCATGATTTTTGTTTGAGTCATGTCTTTGATAGTTGATCCAACTAATCATATCTTTGTGTTAGGGCTCTCCACGCTGCCTTTTAAGCACTCAAAGCACCCTAAATAGCCTTCACTCCCCTTCACTCCTTCATCGTGAGCTAGAAAGCTGTTGTTAATAATTTTGTTCATGGAACCAGCAAACCTACTCTAATACTAATTAATGTAGTTTATAGTGATAAGAAATTAAGGTTTCTTAAACTCTATGATCCAGCAATCATAGTAAAAAACAATTTCATTTATTAAAAAAATCATTTGACTTGTTGAGATATTTTTTTGAACTTAAACCTTTTAATACTCTTACGTAACTAGTTATTAGTCCTTCGTAGTGCATGAATGATATGGATGGTTAACATACGAAACGTGTCCAAATAAAGTAGGAAGTACAATGTTAATCTTTCCAAAGGGGGGAGACGCTGATCATCCCCTTATATAACAGGTAGAGATCGGTCTACATTCTCGCCTACCTCTCTACGATAATTAATGCACAGAAAGAAAATGGAAACACGCTTGGTATTTCTTTTCGCAGCGTTGTTGGCAACAGTACTGCTGGAATATAAGCCTGTTTTGCCAACACTAGCGTCTGAAGCTGATCACTCTGTTTTGGCAGAAGTTAGTGTTTTCGAAACAGGAAATTTTCACCCAATACAATCTGATGTAGGAACAGCCTCTAGCTGTTCACCTCCTAGATCCTTGTTGATTTTTAGGCCAGAAGAAAAGGGCACGTATCCTGTCATCTTGTTTCACCACGGCACAGGCTGCCAGAACTCTTGGTACACTGATGTTTTCAAATTCATCTCTTCTCATGGATACATAGTGGTTGCGCCGCAGGTACTCCTTTTTCCATGTCCTTTCTTAATACATCCAAACATACTGTACAAATCGATCCATATTCTTCATGAGTTTCATGTATAACTTTCAATAAATCCGCAGCATACCATGGATATATGTTGTTCCATGTATTTTATTTTTGTCTAATTTTGATGAAGAAATATTCTCTGTGAAGATTGACCTGACATTGGAGTTTTGATCCTTAGTTATACGGATTGATGCCACCTAGCGGACAAGTCGAGCTTGACTTGGCAGCAGAAGTGGCAAACTGGTTACCCTCAGGTCTCCGGTGTGTGCTACCTGAAGATATTGAAGGGGACATGCACAACCTTGCTCTTGCAGGCCACAGTAGGGGTGGATACATTGCATTTGCTCTTGCACTTGGACTTGCCGATGTTTCCTTAGACGTTGACTTTTCAGCGCTGATAGGAGTAGACCCCGTTGCGGGGACTTCCAAAAATAGTCAGATGGAGCCCAAAATACTCAATTTCGAATCTTGCTCTTTTAACTTTTCGATTCCTGTCGCCATAATTGGTACTGGATTAGGCGATAAGCCAGCCTTCCCCATCTTACCGCAGACGTGCGCTCCAGATGGGGTGAGCCACACGGAGATTTTCAATGAGTGCAAACCTCCATGTAGCCATTTTGTTACTTTAGAATATGGCCACATGGACGTTTTAGATGACGATATAGGCCCAATTGGGGAATTAGCACGTGCGGTATGCAAGGGGTCTCGGCGGGGCGTTAGCAGGGATCCCATGAGAAGAACTGTAGGTGGCGTTTTTGTCGCCTTTTTAGAGGCTTTTTTCGAAGGCAACTACACGGACTACAACAAAATTCTGCAAAAACCTAATTATTTTGCTCCTGCAACACTTGATCCAGTCCAGAACAAAAGTGAAGGGACACCGTGCTCAAGTTTATCTGCTATGTCCGTTGATGAACTCTAGTGGTTGAATGTTGACGAACTCTAGTGGTTGAATAATTCTCCTCTTTCCGCAAAGGTGCTATCAAAACACAAAAGAAGAGAGTGCTGCTCAGTACCTCCATGTTTGGTGGCCTCGGACCTATTGTAACTTCTGTAATATTGTAACTTATGTTCTAATAAATACCTTCCCTGAGGTTTTTCTGTTTTAAGCAACATCTCACAATTTCATAATTTATGAATCAATCTCTTAACTTATGTTATTTGAGGGTGTTCTTTACCGCCAACATAACCTATAAAAAGAGCGGCTGAAATTGTTTTTATTAGCTCGTGGCAGTTCTGTTCTTTTTTGAAGTCCATGACCATGCGTGGTTCAGGCAAAAGAAAAATTATTAAAGGGAAAAAAGAGAGCAGGAAATTGAGTGAAAAACATGAGAAAGGTTTGCAGTGATTGGACAGGTGATGACACGGAACTCAATAAAAAAAAAAAAGCAATTGCAAGAGAGTTCATTTCGGTAGGAAGTTTATTTTTTCTATTGGAATTGAATATTTCATTTTGAAGTATTTTGACTTGTTATTTTAGAGTTATATTATTCGATATATATAATAAATATAATTCAATTAAGATAAATTAATTATAAATTATATAATATAAACATAATGTCAAACAAATATAATTTTAAATTTTAAAATATTTCTAAATAGTCAAGATTAAATAGATCTTTAACTTAAAGTAATTCAACTTAAAAAAAAAATCAAAATATTATGAAAGTAAAATATTTTAACACAAATATTTTAAATATAAAATTAGGTGAATATTATCAAGGCTAATGGAATCTAAAGCATTCTTTATTTTGCTCAAATTCCTACAAAGTATAAACATTAAAAAAAAACAACATGAATATAAACCATATATATTAATGATAAATCTAATTTTAAAAATTAATATCATTGTTAATGAAAATAGTAGTAATGATTTTCAATATTATTATTAATATCATTGTTATTGAAAATAGTAATGAAAAAGAGCTTTTTATACTTTGATAGTTTAATTAATTAAATTGAATAAAGTTTAATTTGATTTAATGGCTTTTCAAGAGCGGAACGGAACATGTGGAATGAAACCGGAACGTTCCGGTTGAAATTTAACTGAAAAATCCAGAATGGATCGAGATTTAAAATGAAATGAAAATTGTTCTATTTTGTTCTATGTTTTGAATTGGTATAGAATGTTTCGATCATTTTAAACGAAACGAAACGGAATTAACAACCTTGGCTACAAATGCTAAAATGAACGGTGGAATTGGTAATTCTAGCTACTGTTAGATTTTTTTGATTTTTTTTAAGTTTTAAATTAATATTTATTATTATTTTATATATTTTTTATATACTAATATTAAAAATTAATATATTTTTAAATAAAAATCACTTTAAAAATATTCTCTATTATAATTCCAAACACTGTGTAAATAATAAAAGCTTTCTGACGAGGCAGGTCTCCGAATTAAAAGCTAGCTGATGACTTTTCGTGGAAGAGGGGGGGGCTAAGACCTAAGGACAAGAAGGCTAGATATTCAAGAGGCATTTTTCGTGGAGGGGGGGACTAGTGACAGACAGTCTGTTGATTTTTTGAAGTCATGGGCAAAAGAAAAAAAGAAAAAGAAGGCATTGTCAAAGAGAAAAGAAAAGGGAGGAAAGTGAATGCAGAATTTTGAGGATGGTGCGAGGTTAATTAATTAAAGGTGAAAGCACGCAACTCAATACAAAGGAAATTATCCAGTGTTTTTTTAATAAAAATAGCGAATGAGATTTTCAATTTTTATTTCCATGACTAAGTTTGAAATTTTTATATTTTGGTTTAAAAATTTATTTTATTTTATTTTAAAAAATTACCAAAAAAATATTAAGTAGGGAGAAAATTGATGAATTTCTACATTTCAAACACTCAAAAGAATGAACTTGATGTTCATAACTTCATATATTGAAATTCTTTAAAGAAGTTTGATAGAGATGAGTTTTTGCTGACACTAAGTAGAAGAAAGTGGATTGAGATTGTTAAAGTTTTTTTATTTGGTTTTTTTTTTTTTATCTTTAGAGAGACTATATGTTGTTTTGTGGTTGAAAAATTAACTCTTTCTTAATTTATAGATTCATATATTTTTAATTAAAATTAACAACTCTTTCTCAATTTATAGATTCATATATTTTTAATTTATTTTATCAAATAGCATTTTTGCGCTTCTCAATTAAAAAAATCATGATACTTGAAAATTCATTCATAAAATTATTGCGTACCTAGTCTCTCTTTTTTAGGCTATGAACTTCCCGGTATATCGAGGCTACTATATTGTGTTGCTCTAGTTGTAACTAGATTTGTTACCCGTGCTTCGCCACGGGTAGAGAAAAAAAAATTGAAGCATTGTGCGAGCTAGAACTAATTTTTAAAATAATATTAAATATATGATAATTACAATAACATCTCTAATAAACTTTAAAATCTAAAAAATACAATAAAAATAACCAAAACACCCTTACAAGAGAGTTCTTTTTCTCTCCAAAGCTATCAAAGTAATTGCATTACACTGAATAATAGAAAAGTACCTAAATACCCTTGAGCTTAAAGCGTAAGAATTTCTCAATCCAAGGCTATAGTAGTAATTTTACTGTGTTTTAAAAAAGGAAAACGACAAATCTAACCACGCACAATATGTTAAAGACATTAATGGTGTCACAGTGAAAATACATTCTTGTCTCCAATGCCAAAGCCAGTAGATTTTTCTTGCAAGGCCAATATGGTATAACCCTTGACAATACAAAATATAAAATCAAACATGAAAATTTAGTGGTCTCACCCCTAAAAGCAAACGCAACAACAAAAACAAAAACACAGTCTTGGTGAAGGGAAGCTGGCTGCAGAACCCGACTGTCAAAAAAGATAAGAAAGCACATGCAGGATCCCCTACCTTTCGCTTTAGTTTTCTATAGTGAAAGTTATAAGATGTCGCTTTTCTGAAAAAGAAAAGGCAAAATTATTCTTTTTCTCTTTTTTTCATCATGTGAGTTTGATACGTCTGTTTTTTGGGTCGTAGAAAGGAAAACTTAAGATTCATGTCCGAAAACCTGGAGGAAGGTTCACGATTAGATGCAGAACGGATTTGTTAAACTTGAGATCCAAGTCTTATAGGGGTCACCTTAGAAAAATTAACTTATATTTTGTTCTTTTAATCACGCCATTGAACCATGCTGCTGTTTTTCTTTTAAAGTTGTGTGGCAGATGCACAGCACAGTACCTGTATTTCATAAAAGATTAATTATATGGGCATGTTGTGAGTACTCGTTAGTACTAGTTGCTGGTTGTACGTAGTGCCCGTATAGGCTTGTAGCAAGAAGAAAGAGGAAGACAAGAAATGGCTTTTCCCATTGGAATAACAAGTTTCATTACGGATATCTTGTGAAAAGCTTGTTTAGATTTGCCATGGGAGGAGGTGGTTGCAATCTGCAGGGATAACCTAGCAGCTTACAAGGCGAGAATTCCAAAGTCAGGAGACACAGCGTTGCACATAGCAGTCAGTGATGGCCAAGAATATACAGCCCAAGTGCTCGTAGATATGACTAGTTTACAGGCCAGGCATGTCTTCCGTTCGGTTCAAAGATTTTTTTTTTTTTGAAGTTACAGAAAAAAATATTTAAGTTATTGAGAATTACATGATATTATTATTAAATTTTATATAATAATATCAAATTATCAACATGCATCTCTTAGTTCACTGGAATTAATCTTATTATAATGTGCAGGAAAGCAAATATCAGCCACTCTAGAGCTCGAGAGGATGCCAATGGATGCCTTCTAATTATCAGACCTGCTCTTGATCAGTTGGTCAAGCTTATGTCCCAAGGCAATGCTAGTCATTCTTGGATTAAAGAATGCTAGATAATAATCCAAAGGTTAAAATTCATGAAGCACCAGATGAAAGATACGTGGAAAATTCAAGTTTGCAATCTAAACCAGTAAACTCTACTAGGATAGCAGAGACAAGGATGGCGAAGGTAATGCAACAAGGGTTTTTTCTCCATATGGATGACTAGCTTTAAAATGTTAAATTAGGGTCTGTTCATTACGAGGCTTGAGGCTTGATCAGCCGTTTAGCTCTCTCCTATTCCATTAATCCAGGCTCCTGCTTCAAATAGAACCTCCCAAATTCAAATCTTCGTGCAGTTGATAATATTCACTTTATTTTGGCCATACATAAATTGCAACTTGTATCATTGGCAGGGATGATCAACTACTTTCTTAATAATTGGGTCGTTTGGTGTCCAAGGGATATGCAGAGTTAGGGATCGAACAAGTAGTAAGGAGCGCTGGATCCGTTGAGGTGGAAAATCCATCATTCGTGTGGTGTGCACGGGCCTAGGGTTCTAGGCCAATTCAAAGGGATGGCCATGGCCTTGTGCCCCTGGGGATACATTCCTTTTCATTCTAAAAATTCACTTTCTTCAATTTTCTGCACCATCTTTTCAAAATTTATTATTCTCTCCTTTTCTCTTCTCTTTTAAAACTTTGAGTTTTCCCTCTATTTCTTTTTTCATTTTCACAATAAAATCCTAGTAAAATAATTAATCCCTGGATTTATATTAAGGTGAAAATACACACTTAATACTAATTACTGTTTTATATTCAAGAACAAACAAAGGAAAAAGTATATGCCATCTGCTTAAGTGAAAGGGGCGTTTAATATTTGATTAAATATTTTTATTGAATTTCAATTCGTTACATTTTTAACGAAACACTTGCCCATAAATTAATTAGTTTACCACTGCATTTTTCTCTCTTAAGAGATGTAATAAGAATAAAGTTGTCCGACAATTCCTTAACCATCAAATTTTTATCCTTTGTAATTATAATTATTATAAATACTAAAAGAAAAGAGTAGAAAAATTATTTATTTCATTGTTGGCCGCTGACTTGAGCACATTAATTATATATATATATAAGTTAAAAGGTTTTGGAAAAATATTATTTCCTACTATCATTAATAATATGGAATGTGGATTATAATCGTAATATATATTATTGTGTTTTTTTATTTATTTTGACTTTTTTTAGTTATTGATTTGTTTAATTTAATCCTTGTTATATTATAAAACTAAAAGGTGTTGGGAAAATATCATTTCTCCACACCCATTATTAGTACAAAGTGTTTTTTTTGTCATTTTACCTTTTTTTATTGATTTTTTTTATTTAATCTTTATATAATGTGTTTATAGAGATTAAAAATTGATAATTTATTTTAATTTACATTTTATATGATTATTGCAGTAGCAAAAAAAATCTCAGCATTGGGTTGATATTAAAAAAAAATTTCAGCATCACGGTATGGTTTATTTTTAAAAAATTTAGTTAAATAAAAAATAATATTTGAAAAATAACTAAGTTATTAAAATTTATACAATCAATGACTCGGTTTGAGAGTTTAATAAGGTAATTTTTGTTGCCTCAGTTTACGAGTTTAGTGAGGCAACGTTTTAAAAACTACAATTTAATATTTAAAATTTTTTATTTTTGATCCTTGGTTTTAGTGTTTCATGTTTAAGTCATGAACTTCATTAATTTTATATTTTAGTTCTTATAAATTGAAATAAGAGAGTTGTTATTAAATAAAAGACGAAAGATAAAATGAAGGGTTGATAATATTTTGGCCACAAAAAAGAGAGTAAAAATTATTTATTTTGCCATGACGCCTAACTCATAGATATTATGGACTAAATAATATGCTTGACTCGACCCTTTTTTTATTCTTGAAAATTATTTTATTATCGTTAAATATTAATTTTCAGTTTCATCTTCCAATGTGATGCTCACACTATTTTAGTCTAGATAAATTGTTTGGATTTGCATGCTAAATCTTAGTTGTGATATCAAAAAAAATATCTTAGCATTAAATTCATGCTTAATTTTGCAAGGAAAAATTCAATTCAATATAATAATAATTATCAATTATAACACAAAAAAACCTTTTTTTTTTCCTTTGCATTGTTCATGGAGTATGAAAAAACTACAATGTAGTCTCTAAATTTTTTTATTTTTTAGCTTTTGGTTTTTAGGGTTTCATGTTTCAGTATGAAGTTTTATTTATTTTATGTTTCAGTCTTTTGAATTTTAAAAATAAAAAGAGAAAACTATTAAAAAATAAGAGAGGAGAAAAAACATCAGTTAATCATAATTCCACAAATAAAATAATATTAATTTTAGTGTCAATAAATTTATTTTTAAAAAGACTACCTCAATAAAGATAGAGTTTTATTTTAAACATATCATGAAAAGTAAATCAAGACTTGTCAAGGTGAAGTTTCAAGGTTCTTGAAAAATACAGTTAGAAAAGGCTTTTCTTTTCTGTTGACGGATGTGGAATTATTAATGTTAAAGTTTTCTTGTTAATATTAACGTTAATGTCGGTATTAATTATTAATATTGACGTTCATGTTAAAGATTCTCATAAATTCTCTGCAAATAAAACATGGTTGGAATATTTTGAAATCCAAAGGGAGTAACTTTTACTGCCGTAAATATGCGATAGGTGGGGGCAATGGTAAAAAGGCTTACCGTATTACGTGGCGACTTGGGGTAGCAGTACCATCGATTACACGAATAAATAATAAAATAAAATCAAATTAAATTTAAAATCCCCTTTAAAAATAAAGTTGGAGAGTGAGACGCCGCGACACAAACGCCTCCCCTCTTCCTCCACGCATCTCTCACTCTCCTGCCCGTTCTCCCAAAACCTTGTCACCCCTTGAAGTACAACATATTCACCAAAACACCACTCGAAAGTGTAAAATCTCACTAAATCCTCCACCCTTGCAAGCTCCGGTGACCGATCACCGGACCCAAAATCAAACACCATGCAGCCGGGAGAGACAGTTTTCCGGTCAGCTCTGGACAAACCGCTACACCAGCTAACAGAAGATGATATTTCTCAGGTCACTCGCGAAGATTGCCGCCGTTACCTCAAAGAAAAAGGTCTCTCTAGCTTAAGTATAGTAGTAGCGAGTCATTATTTTTGAGTTTTCTGTCGTTTTAACCCGTGTTGGTGGTGGTGTCCGTACAAAAAAAAAGGTATGAGAAGGCCGTCGTGGAACAAATCGCAGGCAATACAGCAAGTGATTTCACTCAAAACACTCCTCGAAGCGACGCCGGAGACTGAATCTCCAAGGCGACGACTCTACATTCCCCGCCCTCCTCCTCATCCTCCTGATAATACTCCTCGTGTGCGTTTCTCTGCCGTTAAACCCTCTGTCTTTCCTTTTCTTATTTTATTTTTATTAAATAAATGAAAAGTTAAGGACTGCTTTGCTTTATCTTCTTCTTCTTCTTCTTTTAATTCTAATTAGAATATATAATGTGTATTTGTAGGTCCCTCCAAATTCCTCTGTTTCAGAGAGGGGAGCAAGTGCTGAAACGCCGATCTCGGTGCTAGCCGAGGAGCCAGTTCCGTGCCGGCAACACGATCCTCCAAATCCCGATGTTCCTGCCGATCCTCTGCCTCCTGTCCATGCCTCCGTCACCGAGAATGCTTCGGTTTCACCAAGGTTGTTCCTTCTTTTGTTTATGCTAGTGATGCATAAGACAGCCTTATTATTGTTGTTTTTTTTTCTTTAAAAAAATTCCTTACTGCGGGCAAAAACTTATTATTGATTTTGTTAGTCAAGTTAGTGATGATGATTACCTTATTATTGATTTTGTTAGCCAAGTAAGTGATGATGATTACAGTGCCAACGCCGGCATGTTTGACTCAAATGTGGATAGTGTGTGCTTGCTTTTGGTGTGGATTAACATGTACTGTTCTAGACCATGACGGGCAGTCAAAAACAGTGTTTCAACTGTTGACTTTGTTTGGTGCTATAATGTTTGTATAATCCTGCTTGTTAGTTTTTGGTTACGTGTGGGGTGTTTTATTGCATTTTTACTGTTGTCGAGAAGTAAAATGTAGTTATGTTTGTTTGTGTCTTGGCTAAAGTTGAAAGCATGATGATTCAAATGGGTTTGAACTTTGAAAATTATTGGGTTTCGGTGTCGTCTTCATCAATATCTCTTTTTTTCTGATAAAAGTACTTTGTTCTGTGCATAGCATGTTATTGTAAGCCACCATTTGAGCGCAGGAGCTGAATCAACATGCGTGATAAAGGGTGTTGGCGCTAAACATGGTGATCATAGAACTAGACCTCTTAATTGTATAGGTTTTTTTGAAAGTTTGAGCTATCAGTTGGAGACTATTCTGATGTCAGATTAGAATAGTTAGGGATGAGACTCTTTTATGAAGTCTGCATGCCAGCATATGCCATTATTTCGGCATATAGTCTGCAGACAATTTTTTGCCAACATTGTAGGAGAAAATATTATCTAGCTGATAGATGTATTGATGTAGCTTTTAGCTAGATGCTGTACTGGCTAGGACTAAGAGGGTCTTCTCCGTTGTCTATTGTGGTGTTTTGAAGAAATCTTCATGTTCCGAATTATGATTCACTGTTTAAGCAATGCTAGTTGTCTTATCGTACTCTCACACAACTAGCATTACTGTGGGGTATTATTTTAATCTCTTGGATGATACTTCTCTATGTTGTGGTAAAAACCAGTAACTGAAGTTCAACAAACTGAAAAATCTGTTTTAATATGTCAGAACTACAGGCATGGCAAAAGAATCAGCAGGACAGATGACAATTTTTTACTGTGGGAAGGTAAACGTCTATGATGATGTACCGAGAGACAAGGTGATGAAAGCTCTTTCTTTTCTGTAAATACGGTGCAGTGTATATAAAGTACATTGGCCTTCTAAAGTGATTGTTTGCAGGCGCAAGCAATAATGCATCTTGCTGCAAGTCCATTTGCTCCACCTCAGGATGCTTCTTCAGATGTAATTCCGACATTAAGGCCTTTACAATGCCAGTTAGAAACTCCAGGTGTCAAAGCTGCTCCAAATTCAATTGTGGCGAACTTTCCAACCCTGCCAACAGGTTGGTTATTGAGTAGTATTAAGGTGTTTTTTAGATGCTATAGATTACTGTTATGTTTGCAAGTCAAATCCTACGTGAGTTCAGTTTCATTTCCTTATGTATTTCAGGGCTCCACACACCCGTGCACACAAATTAAAGCTTTGTTTTTATATTATTGGATAAATGGCAATCATTTTCATCCAGAAGTGCAAACCTTTATTAACTAGTTGTCATGCTTATACTTTAAGTGAAAGGGGCAGATAGCGGTCAGCTTCTCTGGGAAGAAAGCAATATAGCTCGTGAAGACAACCTAGGTAAATACTAGTCATCTCATAAAAAAATCCTGTTTGTTTGATTGGTAGATGTCTATCACACCTTTTTTCGCAAACTTTTACTCTTATATTGCCACAGTAAGCATCTTAATCATAATCTTGCCTTATTGATTTGATTCAAATGTTTGAGTAAAACCACTTCACATTTTGCGGCACATCTTTCTGAACTTATTTATGTTCCATCATGCTTATGTGTGGAAACAAGAACCCCATCCCAACTCATTATGTGAAATGTTGTGGAAACTTCAATTCCCCATGTAATTTCAACGCTTGTTGATGATAACACCATCTTATCATGTCGGCATGGGGTTGATTCTCCTTTCCTTTCTAATCTGCCTCCTTGGTTTCTGTACCAGCACTGTCTAGTGTTTAATAATTAATGACATCGCCCCATTTTCCTTCACTATGATAGTCACTCTTCTCTTCCTTGTCTTCTTCCTTTTTTCCTTTCAAAATTTTTTAGAAGGCTCTACAAGCAGAAAAGCATCCTTACAAAGATATTTTGAGAAGAAGAAAGACAGGTATCATAAATTGTTCATATACTTTTCATTGCAACAAAATAAATGTACAAGCAGTCTATTTTTCTTTGTTATTTGGTGCTCATACCCTGTTAGGTGAAGGTTCAAGAGCAAGAGAAAGGTGGCAGTGCCTTCTGCTAGCTTGGACGTCTACTTAAGCCATCTGGTTGGAGATCAAATCTCAAATGATCATTGGAACCTAAATGATGCCTGCTCTCCTTCCCAACCCAGGCCTCCCCAAACGCCTAACCGGTGCAACTCTGTTGACAATGTAGCAAAAAATGGCATCCTTAAAGCTGACCTTAACAACAAAGGTGATGCAGATTTATCTTGTTGTCTTGACTTTAGTTCCAAGCAGATTAATGCGTGGTGCTTATGCTTGGGATGTTGAAGATCAGGTTTTTTTTAGCAAATTAACACTATATAACAAAAATTGTGACCTGAATACAAATATCTGCCCTGACTTTCAGTGTTGAGGAAAAAATGTGCCCTGCTGTTGTCTGATTACTAATTTGAAACTGCATTGCCTGTCAAAGCTCTTAGAAAATATGACATACACTGTCCCATTAAATTATTGGGTCACTCCTGTCATGTTAGCTTTTGATTCTCTCCCTTGGAAAGGTATTATGCTTGGTGTAGAGTTAAACATACCTGTTATGAACAATTTCGCGCTGTACATTCACTCGAATATTCTCAAAAAGTTGCCCCTGTTAACCATGACATCTTATTCCAGGATCTGCACAAAAGATTTTTCTGCAATTCAACTCATGGTTCTTTACTTAAAGCGCCAATTGGAAAAGATGCAGCATATTGTTGAGTTTTTGAAAATACATGTTAACTGACAGAAACAGAAAAGAATTGTTAGCGCCTGGATGCACAAATCTTTTTATCAGACGGGCATTACTCTATAGACAATTGAGTGTTGTTTTTATTTATATTGCATTCATAATGTGAAACCATTGTCCCGGTGTTAATTCATAAGCTATTTGACTGATGAGTTCTGATTGTGGTGTTACAGATGTCCCAGAAATCTGAATACGTGGAGGATGAATCTGTTGCACAGCATGCGGTTCGTTCTTTTGAGCAAGGAATCGTGTCGATAGCAATCCGATGACCCATTTTGATATCAATCAAGGCAGTAGAGTTTAGTTCCCTAGGAAGAGTTTGTACTAGAAGGTAAATAGCTTGTTGTAGTAACTGCGGCCATTTTAAAGTTATTAGTGAGGAAACAAATTAGAAGAGAAGATCTATCAACCCTTGTCCACCCTTGCATGTATTCATTTTAAAGTGTTTGAGCCTGCAAGACTTGATAAGCTGACAGGCAAAATGAGCTCTGGCAAAATATACACATAACATGGAGTTTGAATTGATGCCTAAAGATTGGCATCTGGTCCTGATTTTCAGATTAGACGAATTAGAGTATTGAGAGGCATGAAGGGAACGGGAAACTGGGACACGTCAAGTCCGCCCATCATATCACCTTGAAGGAAGATTTTGAGTGGTTCTGAAGACGACCCATGAATGATCCGAAGGTAGGGCATTAGGATAAGTGAGAGAGATGTTCTGGTTAACAAATGTGACTGCATTGGCGACCATTTGGCCTAGCGAGTGAAAACGATGTATGCTTTTGGATGATCATTAGGGCAAACGAATCTAAACCCACCACGCACTGCCCCCACGATTTGTCTAAATTTCAACCATTGTGGCAATCCAGAATAATTCCTAGGTGATGTCCCCACCACTCTGTGGCATTTTCGCACCCTACTATTTAGCCTTTTTCTCATTCTTTTTTTTTTAATCCACTTTTAACACTTGATGATACGTGCATGACACTTGATATAATTAATCAATGGTGTGGGTCAGTTATTTCCTTAAAGGTACTCCAATGGTGATATTATTAGCATTTGAATTTTCTGTGCGCGTCATTTCCTTGCCAATCCACTACACCACTGAGGCTCCCTCTGCTCTTGATTGCGTGTTTGTTGTTTCCAGGGCATCCATTAAACTAGTAGTAATTGGAAATGCTGCTGCTGAGATCATGTTTATTAAAAATTTTAAAAAAATTATTTTTTAAAAATATATTATTTTAATATATTTTCGAATAACAAACACTTTCAAATTCAACCACTACTATTTATTTTTTCTGGACACTATTTTAACATGTCACACCCTTCTTCTTCTTCTTTTTTTTCTTTTTTGGTCACATCTACCGTTCGGTGGCTGATTTTGAAATTAAAATAGACTCGAGATATTGAGATTGAAGTATACGATAATGCAAAGGTTTATATATAGGCTAGGATTTGATTATTTAGAGAAGACATAAAGCAGGTGCACTAGCTTGTTAAAAAAAAACGTGGCAGTTGCGTAGCTAAGATGTCACAGGAACATGATAAAGCCTCTGCTTACTTCCTTCACCCAGGAAAAAAAAATATTTTTTTTCCTTTTAAAACTCTACCAACTTGGAAGAGGTGAGAATACTTACCTGACAGTAGAATTAAAACAAAAACAAAAGGAAGAGTGAACTGAAATGCTAACTGGTAAGCCCTCAATTACAAGCCACAGAACAGGATTGGGGTTGGGCAGTTGGCATTCAACGACCAATCAGATCGTAGCAGTATAAGAGAAGAGAAGAGAAGTGGGGGGATAGTGTGGTTTGCCACTCGCTGGTTGTAAGAAGGAGCGTGTGCTGTTGCAACGGGAGACTCTTCGATGTAAACCACTCGTACCTACTACGTTTATAACAATTACGAGGAGGTATTAGCTTTCCCTTAAAACTCGTAATCTGATTTTGAATTTTGAT
>Ga0325411_1001185_pt1 | contig 28791 bp, 17 predicted proteins | sample PopdelMetagenome_13_FD_206181 | JGI IMG/M metagenome (GOLD analysis project Ga0325411, IMG submission 206181) | Populus deltoides microbial communities from Bellville, Georgia, United States - Xylem-PdIQD-R4 | ecosystem: Host-associated > Plants > Phyllosphere > Stem > Wood/Secondary xylem...
AGTAACAGTTCAAAAAGGAGACAGTAACAGTTCAATGTCTAGATAGTGATAGTTAACAGTTAAAAAAGGAGATGGTATCAATTCAAAAAAACAAGACAATAACAATTAATGTCTAAACAGTTAACAGTGACAATTTTATTAAAGGAATGATAATTGTGGAAAGAATGACAATATTAGTGGGTGAAATGAGAAAAATGTAAAATATTAAGAAATGATTGAAAGAAAGACTTATTGGTTGTTGATATGGTTATAATAAAACATATCCTTGGGTGAGGAAAATTTATGAGATAAACCTGTGAATTGCAGGAGGGACCACAGACATGGTGCAGCAGCAGCAGGGGAGCACGAGTAGAGCTTCTATTGCAGGTAGGTGAATCGCACCTGTACTTCCTAGTTAATTCCATGAATTATTTATGTTACCAATGTAAAATGTGAATTACTGAATGTATGTGTATTCAAGGTGAAAACTTGTTGTGTGAATTGTCAAATGATGAAATTATCACTAACAAAAGAAATATGAGAAGTGTGATTTGAGGCGTAAACTAGCATACATTTAATGTATGTTAGGATCCCGGGTAAGGGGATCGCTATGATTCGACTAGCATACATTTAGTGTATGTTAGGATCCCGGGTAAGGGAATCACCTTGCATTGACTCCTATAGGATGGTGATGATGATACCAGTGAAAGTGGTATCGGTAATGTGATAAGCAAGAATAATCATGGTCGATTTCATAAAATCTGGAATGAAGGTTGAAAGTGGCAAAGGGAACAATTATTAATAGTTGAATAAGGAAGAGATTCTAATAAAAATTAGAAAGGAGAAGCGAATGAACTATGAATGCATTTTACCTTGTTGAAATTGTTAGATATTTGTGTTGTTATATTTATTGTAATATGCACCTTTCAATAATATGTATTTTGTTTCAAGATCATGGCATGCACGACAGGAGTAGATCCTAGTTTATGTTCCCTTCTTGTAATCTAGGTTCTAGGGAGTATACCCCTGTATTTTGTAAAAATGAAAATGTTTGTATAACTTAATTTGTATAATTAATGTTTAACCTTGATTAAATGAATTTAATCTTGTAGTTCATATAATCATATTTCATGTCTATGTATTTATTTTTATCCATCCATAATGATATTTTGTTATATAATGCATATCATAAATATTGTGGTTGATAGGTGTGAGTATAAGTGTGGAATTGAAACCCAAGATGAAGGGGTTGGGAATTAAGTTATGAGAAGCGAACTATTAGAAGTGTAAACAGATTCCATGTCAATAACTTGGGACCTTCCGGTATAGAGGGGACTCCATCAAAATTTTGGTAGATTTTAATACAAAGACCATGAATATATATATATATACAAAAAAAAATTAATTACTCTGTTTTTCGATTGACATGCGATTGTCGTTTTATCCTGGAATGGAGGATGTTACAGTTTGGTATCAGAGCCTAGGTTGCTATTCTGGGGACATGAATAATTAGATGATTTTGAAATGTGTTTCAGGATGGTGAGAACAAGGCAAGGAGCCAGGACTGATCCATCCCCAGTTCGAAGAAGTGACCAGAGTTTTCATAATGAAAGTGATCCAGATTGAGATCCCTTGGCAGACACCTCCTCTCATATACCTGCAACATCAGTGTACTCAGAAGGGGTGAATCAGTGAGACTTCAAGATGATTCGTTGTTCTGTCAGGCATATGTATCTATGCCCGAGGTATCAAACAGACAGGGGGGAGATAATAAACCCCTACCAGTGGCGCTGGTAGCTGGAACATGCCCATTTTTAGATCTTGCTTTTATGAAACATATAATGAGCAACAGGAATGGTAGCGGGAGCCTCAAATACGACTCCTAGAGTAGGGGGTGGTCACCATAGTGTAATGGGTGAAGGGTATGAGAGAGATGAGTTGTATGACTTACCGTGGCGAAGAGGATGCTGAGGTTGCTGGGCATTGGCTGAGGAAAGTGGAAAGAGTTATAAATTAGATGCAGGTGCTAGAGGAGCTATGGGTGGATTGTGTGACTCAGTTATTGGTTGAAAATGCCTACTCTTGGTGGGAGACCATTAGAGAGAGGAGATCAGGGGAGGTATTGAGATGGAGGGATTTCCATGAAGAGTTTGAGGAGAGGTACTATTCTTGGGAGCATAGGAGGGGAGAAAGAACAAGAGTTTTTGGATTTGAGGCAGGGAGATTTGACAGTTCTAGAGTATGAGAGGAGATTTCAGGATTTAACAGCTTTTGCCTCCACTTACCTTCCCACAGAGCGCCACAGGGTGGAGAGGTTCCGTGATGGACTGAGGCAAGAATTGAGGATGATATTGATAGCCATGCAGTTTCAGTCTATGCGGGAATTGTTACGGGCTGCTCAGGGTATGGAAAGGGTAATAAAGGATACCCCGAAGCCAGTGGTCGAGCAGAGTCAAACAATGGGAGCTAAAAGGAGAGATTTTAAGTTTTTGACTAGGAGACCTCCTCTCCCAAAGAAAGGGAAGAGCGGGCAATCATCAAGACAATTCCAGAGAAGAGGTGAGAGTTTCACCCAGGAGGGAGCTAAGGAGGATCTAGACAGGTCAGTAGAAGAGGAGCTTAGGGAGGACACTCAAGATAGGGAGTCAAACTGTTGGAGGGTCTACAGAGCAGAAGGGACCAGGATATCCATTTTGTCAGAGGTGTGAGCAGCGACACCCTAGAGATTGCTCTGTGATGCCGGGGAGATGTTATATTTGTAGAGGTGAGGGGCATTGATGGAGAGAGTGCCTGCATGTAGGCAGAGGCTGTTACTATTGTGGGGACATGGGTCACAGGAAGAAGTATTGTTCTCGTAGAACCACTGAGGGAGTCCATGGTTAGAGGATTAAGGTTCAGAGCCAACAGCAATCAGTGACAGTTGATCGTCCTATTAGGCCTATCGAGTCAGAGACGAGTGCTACTCGTGGGAGGCCTAGAAATCAGGAGGGGAGGACTCAGGGTCGGGTATATCACATGACCTATGAGGATGTGGGAGCTGTACCTGATGTGGTGGCAGGTACTTTATAGTTAGATACAATGTAAGTTTATGCTTTAATTGATCCTGGAGCTAGTCATTCCTTTGTATCTTATAGAATTATGAATAACTTGCATGTGTTATCTAGTAACTTGGGTATAGGTGTGATGGTTAGTACACCTCTGGGAGAGAATATACATATTGATGATATTTATAAAGGGGTAAAACTATATATTAGAGGATTAGAGTTGAGGGTAGATCTTATGCCATTAGAGTTATATGATTTTGATGTGATTCTGGGCATGGACTGACCAAGTAAACATAAGGCATAAGTGGATTGTTTCACCAAAACAGTGACAATCCAAGGAATAGGTGATAAAAGAGTAGTGTTTAAAGGGGAAAGAAAAGTAATTCCAAGTTGTGTAATCTCGGTCTTGGTGGCTAGAAAATTACTAAGGAAAGATTGTTTTGCTTGGTTAGCCCATGTAAGAGAGCTGGAGAAGGGTAGCATAGATTTGGCTAGTATTCCTGTTGTGAGGGAGTTTCAAGATGTATTCCCAGAAGAGTTGCCTGGATTACCTCTAGTTAGAGAAATTGAAGTTTCCATAGAAACTATTCCAACAGTTTCTCCTATAGCCCAGTCTCCTTATAGGATGACACCTATGGAATTGGCGGAACTGAAGGTTCAGCTTCAGGAATTGTTAGATAAAGGCTTCATCTGGCCTAGTAACTCGCCTTGGGGAGCTCCGGTATTGTTTGTAAAGAAGAAGGATGACACCCTTCGTTTGTGCATTGATTATCATCAATTGAATAAAGTGACGGTGAAGAACATATACCCACTCCCACAAATAGTGACTTGTTTGATCAATTGAAGGGTGCTAGAGTGTTCTTTAAGATAGATCTGAGATTTGGATACCACCAGTTGAGAATCAAGGAACAAGACATACAAAAGACTGCCTTCCGAACTCGTTATTGGCATTACGAGTTTTCGGTGATGCCTTTCGGGTTAACCAATGCTTCGGTCATGTGTATGGACTTGATGAATCGGGTGTTTCAGCCTTACCTGGACCAATATGTGATTATATTTATTGATGATATTTTGGTGTATTCAAACTCTCACTTGGAGCATGAATAACATCTAAAGGTTGTGCTACAGACTTTAAGGGAGAATCAATTATATGTAAAGCTGGATAAGTGTGAGTTCTGGCTCAAGGAAGTAGTCTTTTTAGGCCATGTAATATTCGCAGAAGGAATAATTATGGATCTAAGAAAGGTTGAGGCCGTGTTAAAATGGGAAAGGCCTACCAACGTGATAGAAATCCAGAGTTTCTTGGGTCTTGCCGGATATTACTAGAGGTTTATTGAGGGGTTCTCCACCATAGCATCACCTTTAACTAAGCTGACCCACAAGGAAGTCAGGTTTGTTTGGTCGGAAGAATGTGAAGCGAGCTTTCGAGAACTGAAGAAGAGGTTCACTTTTGCTCCTGTGCTGGCCCTTCCATCGGGGACAAAAGGGTTTGTGGTATATAGTGATGCCTCAAAAAGGGGTCTGGGATGTGTATTAATGCAACACGGACGTGTGATTGCTTATGCATCAAGACAATTAAAGTCGCATGAGGTGAATTACCTGGTTCATGACCTAGAACTTGCAACGGTGGTGTTTGCCTTAAGAGTATAGAGACATTATTTATATGGGACACAAGTTCCATTCTTTACAGACCATAGAAGTTTGAAGTATTTGATGTCACAGAAGTATTTGTATGCGGCAGAGAAGACGGGTAGAGTTAATAAAAGATTACAGTTATGTTATTGACTACCATCCTGGTAAGGCTAATGTAGTAGCTGATGCCTTAAGCAGAAAGGGAAAAACAGTGATGAATGATGTGGAGCATAAGGAACAGGAAAGTATAGTGGAGTTAAAGAAAATGGGCTTGTGGCTAAGTGTAGGGCCCGAGGGATCACTATTAGCTCAGTTAAAGATCCGATCTGTGCTTCGAGACAAGGTCTTGGTGGCTCAATAGGTAAATGGGAAAGCAAGAAAGATCAAGGAGAGGGTAAACAAGGGTATAGAGACATCATTTCAAATGATATCCGATGGGCTAATAGCTATGGGTAGACGAATTTATTTGCCTAAGGATAAGATTTTGAAAGATGAAATACTAAGAGAAGCTCATGAATCTCGATTTGCTACTCATCCTGGGAGTACAAAAATGTATAGAGATTTAAAGGAATACTATTGGTGGCCAAATATGAAGAGGGAAATAGCAGAATTTGTGTCGAACTATGGGATCTGTCAACAAGTAAAGATAGAACACCAGAAACCTGCAGGGGAATTACAGTCATTATCAATTCTGGAAAGGAAATGGGAGGATATTTCTTTGGATTTTGTGACGGGATCACCTAGGAGAAAAAAGGGGAATGATGCCATATGGGTGGTCGTGGATCGACTAATAAAATCTGCTTTGTTTTTGCCTATAAAGATGATTGATTCGGTGGATACACTGGTAAAATTGTATGTAAATGAAGCAATCAGACTTCAGGAGTGCCAGTTTCAATTATATCAGATCGGGATCCAAGGTTCACATCGAGATTGTGGCCTAGCTTACAACGAGCAATGGGGACAAAGTTGAATCTGAGCACGACATTTCATCCTCAGATGGATGGTCAATCCAAAAGGACCATTCAAACTCTTGAGGATCTCCTGAGGTCCCGTGTGTTGGAGTTTGGAGGGAATTGGGAGGATCTCCTGCCATTGGTGGAGTTTACTTATAATAATAGCCATCAAACTACTATTGGTATGGCTCCTTATAAAACATTGTATGGGAGGAAATGTCGTACCCTAATTTGTTTGGAGAAAGTAGGAGAAAGGAAGCTTTTGGGACCTGAAATGGTGCAACTGACAACTGACAAGGTGAGGGTGATCAAAAAGAGGATGAAAGAAGCCCAGGATAGACAAAAAAGTTACGCAGATAGCCGAAAAAGGCCCTTGGAATTCCAAGTGGGGGATAAAGTATTTCTAAAGGTGGCTACTTGGAAAGGCATCATTCGATTTGGAGTAAAAGGGAAATTAGCCCCGAGATATATTGGCCCTATTGTGATTAACGAAAGAATCGGGCCAGTAGCATATCGATTAGAATTGCATGTATATTTGGATAAGATTCACAATGTATTCCATGTGTCATTGCTGCGAAAGGCCAAAATAGACCCCTCACGGGTATTACCACAAGTTTCCATGAAGATTGAAGGGGATCTAACCATGAAAACTAAGCCCGTCAAGATCTTAGATCAAGATGAGAAGTTGTTGAGGAATAAGAGAGTTCCCTTAATGAGAGTATTATGGAGAAGCTCTCGAATAAAAGAACAAACATGGGAAAGAGAATCCGAGATGAAGGAGAAGTTTCCGCACTTATTCTCCGACATAGGTACGTGACTTGAATTTCGAGGATGAAATTTTATTAGGAGGGGAGAATGTAAATCCTGAAAAAAAAGAGAAAAAAAGGGTTGGATTAATTAAAGGAAATAAAATAAACTAAATAGAAGTGGGGGCAAAACGAATACACTTAAAGAAAATGGGACCTAAATGCAAATAAGAATAATTATAGAGCATAAGTACTTCTCTTCTCACCAAAAACAGATCTGCAGATAACGTAAAGAAAGAAAAGAGGGAGTTTTTATGTTCATTTTTACAAATCAAGAGAGAAACACCAAAATTTCAAAAACTCGTGCAAAACTTTAAGTGCGATCCAACGGTCGGATCAAAAGTTATGGTCATTTTGACTTGTTACTCAAGTCTGCCCAATTAGACCTCCTCATCCCCGAGTTGCGATTCCATAGCAACCCCAAGGAAAATGGCTTCCAGAAACTTGTGTAAAAATTTAAGCGCAATCCAATGGTCGGATCGAAAGTTATGGCTATTTTGACCCGTCACTTAAGTCTGGCCGAAGTGACCTCCTCGTCACCAAGTTGCGAATACATAGAAACCCCAAGGAAAACTGACTCTGAAAACACGTGCAAACATTTATGCGCGATCCAACAGTCGGATCAGAAGTTATTGATATTTTAACCCCTTAATCAAGTCTGGTCGACGAGACCTTCTCGTCACCGAGTAGCGATTAAATAGAAACCCAAAGGAAAACGGCCTCCAGAAACACATGCAAAAATTATAATGCGATCCAACGATCGGATAAAAAATTATAGCGCGACAAGGCCTCCTCGTCACCAAGTTGGGATTCCATATCAACCCCAAGAAAAATGGCTTCAGGAAACTCGCGCAAAAACTTAAGCGCGATACAATGGTCTAATTGCAAGTTATAACCATTTTGACTCGTTACTCAAGTCTAGCCGACCAAAGCTCTTCGTCACCGAGTTGCGATTCCATAGCAACCCCAAGGAAAACGGCCTCCTAAAACTCGTGCAAAAATTTGACAGCGATCCAACTGTCGGATCAAAAGTTAAGGCTATTTTTACCCATTATTGAAGTCTGGCGATCAGACCTCATTGTCACCGAGTTGCGATTCCATATCAACCCCAAGGAAAACAGCCTCTGCAAACTTGTGCAAAAATTCAAGCGCGATCCAATGGTGGGATCAAAAGTTATGGCCATTTTTAGCCGTTACTAAAGTCTGGCTGGCCAAACCTTCTCGTCACCGACTTGGAATTCCATAGCAACCCCAAGGAAAACGGCCTCCTAAAAGTCGTGCAAAAATTTAACCGCAATCCAACGGTCAGATTGAAAGTTATGGCCATTTTGACCCGTTAACAAGTCTGCCCGACTAGACCTCCTCGTCCCCGAGTTGCGATTCCATGGGATTCCATATCAACCCCAAGGAAAACGGCTTAAAGAAACTCGTGCAAAAATTTAAGCGCGATCCAATAGTCTGATTGCAAGTTATAGCCATTTTGACCTGTTACTCAAGTCTGGCTGACCAGACCTCCACATCGCTGAGTAGCGATTACATAGAAACCCCATGAAAACAGCCTCCAGAAACTTGTGAAAAAATTTGAGGGCGATCCAACGGTCGAATCGAAAGTTATTGTCATTTTGACCCGTTACTCAAGTCTGGCCGACAATTCCTCCTCGTCACCGAGTTGCTGATGTAACCATATTATTCGATAGTTTTTGGATGAAAGATGTAAAAAGGAGTAAATTGGAGGTAATTGGCAGATTTGACGTTCAGTCGATGTTTTGTGCAGAGCATGAGTTTTAGAGATTGAAATGAAGTGATTCTAGTGGCACTAAAAAGCTAACATCCATACCTTTCTGCAAATGTAATGCAAGAAAAATAAAAAGAGAAAGATCATGGAAATCACATCCTACAAAGTCAAATCTCGCATTCTACTAGTGTTGACCTTTGGCCATTCAAAATTTAATATCTGGAGCTACAGAAGTCCAATTGATGCAAACTCAATTTGTTTGGATTCCTAACGCAATGAAATATCAACGCTCTAATTTTCAGCCAAAAACAATGTTATATGAGGAAGATATGATTTTTCAAAGAGGACAACTAAATTCTGCTAGCAAACAGGTTTCGTGAAGAAACGAGTCTAAATTATATTCCGAAGCATCTAAACCGACATCCAAGTTTTTATATCAGCAATTTAGCTCCTCTAAGTCAGAGCTTGAAGATTTCATGCAAGGCTATTTCTCCTTTTTAGGGAAAATAGTTATTGAAGTACTTAAATGTAAACTGCCAACTTAAGGAAGGACTATTTTGTAAAATAGAGACTAGGGTTTCTTAGCATATAAAAAGAAAGAGAGAAGGGGCTGGCAGCCAGCAGAAAAGAGGGAGAGCAGAAGGAGGGAGCAGCCAGCAGAGAATAAACACAAATTATCTCCTCTACAAACCCAAAAATCATGCTCTCTTCATTCTTTAGGATTAGTTGTTCAATAGTTATGCAAGACTAAGCTGTTTTCTTGGTTGCAAGGACACAACAAACCTTCAGATTTCAAGAACCGTGAGATTTATTCTTCCTTTTATTTTTAGTTTATGTTATGAATGAGTATGATTGTTTTCCTATGCATATTTCCTATGATTGTTGTTGATGATTGCTAGAGCGGACTCTAAGTTATTGTTGTGAACAATCTATTGCTAAGTTTAATATCAAAACCGGAGTTGTGATATATGAACTTGTGAAGCAACTAAGCTTGATAATTATGGCGGAACTACGTTATTGAACTTAGGGAGAACATTTGAACAAAGTGACACAAGCTGCGGACAGCTTGTATGTTAATCTTGATGAAATTATCTAGTTCTTAAAGCTACCATTAAATTGAATCATTAGTGCAGACACTTTGATGATTGTTTGTTGGTTAGGATTAGTTATACGGTGGATCCGTTAATTAATCAACGTTAAGAAAAGATAAAATTTCAGAACATAAACTGTAATTTTCGTTTCAAGGATCGGTTCTAATTTCCATAGGTGGATGTTTGCTTGCGACTAAGATTTGTTTTCTTGATAAGTTTCGGTTTTAATTGATTTTTTTTGCTAATTTAATTGCTGTCATAGTTTAGATAATCACAAACCAAATCCCCGCAATTACATAACTTACAACATAAAAATCTGACTTGAAACTTCCTTGTGGGATCGACCCATTGCTTGCTCTATACTATCTTGTGTGTTTTAAGTTAGGGTAATTAATTTATGCGAACACGACATCGCAACAGTTGCGATTCCATAGCAACACCAAGGAAAATGGCTTTCAGAAAATCAGGCAAAAATTTGAGCACTATCCAACTGTCGGATCTAAATTTAAGGCCATTCTGTCCCGTTACTCAAGTCTGGTGACAACACCTCCTCGTCACCGAGTTGGGATTCCATATCAACCCCAAGGAAAACAGCTTTAGGAAACTCGTGCAAAAATTTAAGTGCGATGCAATAGGCTGATTGAAAGTTATAGCCATTTTGACCCATTACTCAAGTTTGGCTGATCAGACCTCCACGTCACCGAGTACCGATTACATAGAAACCCCAATGGAAACAGCCTCTGGAAACTCGTGCAAAAATTTAAGGGCGATCCAACGGTCGGATCGAAAATTATGGCCATGTTGACCCTTTAGTTAAGTTTGGCCGACTAAACCTCCTCGTCACCGAGTTGGGATTCCATATCAACCCCAAGGAAAATGGCTTCAGGAAACTTGTGCAAAAATTTAAGCGCGATCCAACGATTGGATCAAAAGTAATGGCCAATTTTACCCCTTACTCAAGTCTGGCCGACGAGACCTCCTCGTCACCGAGGTGCAATTCCATAGCAACCACCAGGAAAAGGGCTTCCACAAACTCGTGCAAAATTTTAAGCGCGATCCAACTGTCGAATCAAAAGTTATGGCCATTTTGACGAGTTATTCAAGTCTGTCCAACCAGACCTCTTCATCACTGTGTAGCGATTATATAGGAACCCTAAGGAAAACGACCTCTGAAAACTCGTGCAAAAATTTGAGCGCAATCCAACGATCAGATCGGAAATTATGGCCATTTTGATCCGTTACTCAACTCTAGACGACCAGACCTCCTCGTCACCGAGTTTTGATTACATAGCAACCACAAGGAAAACTGCTACTGGAATATCGTGCAAAAAATTTAAGGACGATCCAACTGTCAGATAGAAATTATGGCCATTTTGAACTGTTATGTAAGTGTGGCCGACTAGACCTCCTCGTCGCCGAGTTGCATTTCCATTGCAACCCCAAGGAAAAGAGCCTCCAGAAACATGTGCAAAAATTTGAGCGCGATCCAACGGTCGAATCGAAAGTAATGATCATTTTGACCCGTTACTCAAGTCTGCCCCACCAGACCTCGTCGTCACTGAGTTGTGATTCGATAGCAACCCCAAGGAAAACAGCCTCTGGAAACTCGTGCAAAACTTTGAGCACGATCCAACAGTCAGATCGAAAGTTATGTCTATTTTGACCCGTTACTAAAGTGTGGCTGATCAGACCTCCTTGTCAAGGAGTAGCGATTCCATAGAACCTGTTGCGATGTCGTGGTCACACAAATTAATTACCCTAGCTTCAAACACAACACAAGATAGTATAGAGCAAGCAAGGGGTCGATCCCACGAGGAAGATTCAAGTCAGATTTTTATGCTAGATGATATGCAATTTGGTGAGGGGGTTTGGACGTTATCTAGGCTAAAGCAAAAGAAAACAGAAAACTATCAAACAAAATTTAATAAAATCAGAAAATTATCAAGAGAACAAACCTTGGTTACACACACACATCCACCTACAAAAAATCAGAACTGATCATGGAAACGAAACATCAATTTATATTCTGAATATTTATCTCTTCTTAACATTGGTTAGTTAATGGATCCGCCGTATAACTATCCCTAACCATCAAACAACCACAGTGTCCGCACTAGTAATTTAATTCAATAACAGCCTTAAGAACTAGATAAGTTGATTAATCAAGAAAACATAATTGTCCGCAGTCTAAGTTGGATTTGATTGAATGTTCCCCCTAAGATTAATAATGTAGATCCACCATAATTATTAAACTCAGTTGCTTCATAAGTTCATATACCACAACTCCAATTTTGATATCAAACTTAGTAATAGATTGTCTACAATAATAACTTAGAGTCCGCTATAGCAATTAAAATAAATAATCATAGGAAAAATAAGCATAGGAGAACAAACATATTTATCATATAAACTGAAAAGAAAAGGTAAAATAAATCTCACAGTTCTTGAAATCCAAAGGTTTCCATGTCCTTGTAACCAAGAAAAAGTGTTTAGCCTTGCATGTTTGTTGAACAACTAATCAAAAAGAAGGAAGAATGCATAATTTCGAGTTTTTTAGAGGAGGGGGCGTTTTTCTCCTCTTGGCTGGCTGCCCCCCTTCTCTTCTCTCATTCTTTTTATATCCTAGGAAACCCTAGTCTCTGTTTTACAAAATAGTCCACCTTTAAGTAGACTATTTACATTTAAGTACTTCAATAACTATTTTCCTAAAAAAAGAGAAATAGCCTTGCATGAAATCTTCAAGCTTTGACTTAGAGGAGCTAAATTGCTGAAATAAAAAATTGGATATCGGTTTAGATGCTTCGGAACGTAATTTGAACTCGTTTCTTCACGAAACCTGTTTGCTGACAGAATTTAGTTGTCATCTTTGAAAACTCATATCTCCCTCATATGCCATCGTTTTTTACTGAAATTTGGAGCATTTATAGCAATTTGAGTCAGGAATCCAACAAAATTTAGTTTGATATAAATTGGACTTCTTTAGTTCCAGATATTCAAGTCGGAATGGCCGAAGGTCAACACTAGCAGATTGCGAGATTTGACTTTAAAGGCTGCGATTTCCATGCTCTTCCTTATTTTATTTTCTTGCCTTGGATGTCCAGAAAGGTATGGATGTTAGCTTTTTAATTCCACTGGAATCACTTCATTTCAACCTCTAGAGCTCACGCACTGCACAAAACATCGACTGAAGGTCAAATCTGCCAATTATCTCCAATTTACTCCTTTTTGCATCTTTCATCCAAAAGTGCCTTCAAAACATAAAACAAAGAATATCAAGGCATTTTATATATAACATAGGCAAAACACTAGTTAAATGTCGGTGAAACTATCGAATAATATAGTTGCATCAAATACCCCCACACTTAGCTCTTGCTTGTCCTCGAGAAAGGATAGGTAAAATCAAATTGAAGTTAAATTAAATTAAATCACTATGAGTAATCTTCTAATCTTCCATCAATATCCAAGAATATATGCATTATAAACAAGAACACAATTAAGAAGGATAAAGAGTATAAATTTTCATGAATTTATTTACATGCAAACTTCAAAACTCAATTAATCGTCGGGATTTAAATAAAATCTATACCATGCCAAAGTGATAGGTCATCTCATTGATATGTACTCCGACACTCACGTGTTTAAGGCTTATGTGTTTAAATCTCTCAAATTCAATCAATGAATATGTTCTACCACAAGCTTCCTCTTCAATCTCATCTCCATTACTAACATGTTATAAACAATGCATGAATCAAAAAGTCTTATTTTCTGGTTGTAATTGGGCTAAGGTTAAGGTGGGGTAAAAGAGAGTAAAAGAAAAGGTTCAAACCAGAGAAAGTAGAGCATTCTGAAAAATGATATTTCAAACAAGATATTCCATCAAAGCACATAAATTTTCCATCTTTAATCACCAATGCTTAACTTCTTTTGATTTCAAGCTTTTTCAACATAAAATCTTAAGAACATAAAGGAACACTTTTTTATTTTTTTTCCTTTTCTTATTCTTTTTTTTTAACCTTTGGCAACTTTGCCCATCTTTTCATCAAGCATCACTTCTTCTTTCTTTTCATATAATTTCCAACCATAATTCCATGAGATATCATAAGTATATGCTCTCCTAATCCTTGGCCAGGGGAAAAGGAAAACATAAAAAAAGTTAAGGTTTATACCATAAAACAAAGAAAAGATAAACAAGCTCAAAAGGGGCTCACTCAGGATAATATGCTTTAGGTTGGCTTTTTGGCTCAAGTGGTTAAAATTCCTAATGCCTTTATCATCTTCACGTATATATGTAATGTGAATGTAATCTCAATAAGATATGAAGCAAGTTTTAGAGATACATATCATTGAAAGAAGGCACAATCAAAGAATATAATGTTGAAGGCTCAAAAGATTGCATTGATATAACACTATAAAGTCAACATGACATATTTTCAAAGTCAATCCCTAAACCAATTAAATCTTAAAACTTGCATGCACACTCCTTCATTCGATTTATATCTTCATCTATCTCAATTAATTCTCATATATAATACTCACATTCTCATAAACCAATAGGAGTTCAAAAGATCAAACATAGAAATTTTTTATTTTTTTTAGAACAACAAAGAAAATCAAAATAAGAAAACCAACATTCTCCTAATACCCCCACACTTAAAACACGACATTGTCCTCAATGTTGAAATAAAAGAAAAGGAATATAGGAGAATGAAAAAAATAAAGTAAAATGCAAAAAATAAAAGATAAAGGAAAAAGAAAGCAAATCTGTTTTTTATTTGTGCTGGGTTGCCTCCCAGTAAGCACTTTTGCTTTTTGTCATTGGCTCAACATGTTGCATGCTCATTCTTCATAGATTGGTTCAGCTAACTCTGTAGAAGTGGTGAGTTTTGTCGTCCAACCTTCATAGAAAGGTTTCAAGCGATGCTCATTGACCTTGAGTACTTTGTTGGTTTATAAACTTGTAATTTCAACTACACCATAAGAAAAAACATTAGAAACAACAAAGGGTCCAATCCAACGAGAGCGCAACTTTCCAGGAAAAAGTTTCAAACGCGAATGATAAAGAAGGACTTTGTCTCGATTATAAAACTCTTTTCTTGTAATCATTCGGTCATGGAGACTCTTAGTCTTTTCTTTGTAAATCCCTGCATTCTTATAAGAATCATTTTGCATTTCTTCCAATGTAATTCCAATCTTTTTAGGCACTAAAAGGATAGGCGCCACTAATTCACTGTCCATGATGGGGTGAATAACTCTTGCATCATGGGGAACATTTTGCAAAGCTTGCAAAGCCAATGCTGATTCATGCACGTTTTGAGGAACACATATATGCCTCGCCATCTCTTCTATCTTGGTAAAATCATAGTCATAGCTCAAAGCTACGCTTAATCCAACCTCAGTATCAAAATCACAAACTTGCTGCACACACTTATCAACTTGGTCATAACATGTGATAGAATAAACATTGCTATACGATATGTCATTGCATCATGAAAATTAAATTCAATTTTTTCATCTCCTACCTCTATAGACAAAGTATCCATACCACAATCAATTTTTGTATTGGTAGTTTTCAAGAATGGTCTCCCAAACAATATAGGAGTACTATTTGATGAATCACAAGAATCATGTTCCATATCAAGAATATAAAAGTCGCATGGAATGACCAAACTATCAATCTCGACTAAGACATCTTTTATCACACTAAGTAGGTAAACAAAACTATGATCCACAAGTAGTATTACAATGCTAATTTTATTTAAAGGCTCAAGACTAAGAGAATCATAAACATGTTTAGGCATAACCCTAATGGATGCACCTAAATCGCACGAGGCCCTTTTGAAACTAGCATTACCAATAACACATGGGATAGTAAACGCACCTGGGTCTATTTGCTTCAAAGGCATATTCTTTTGAACAATAGCAGATACAACTTCACCCATACTTACCATTTCATGACCTTTTAGTTTGAAAGCTCTCTTGGTAGTACACAACTCCTTCAAGAATTTGGCATATTTAGGAATTTGGTTGATAGCATCAAGCAAAGGAATGTTGAGTTCTACTTTCTTTAAAACCTCTAAAACCTCTTTTTCTTTGTCCTTTTTCTTTGACCTAGAAGAACTCACAGGAAAGGGTGGAATTGTTTTCAAACTAGAATTCATTGAGTGATGAGTTACCTTTGGAGTGTTGGTCGATGTTTCAATTTGTAGAGGAGGAGGATTTTCCTTCTTTGTACTTAATTCGGTTTCTATCTCTTCTTCTTCCTTCATCTCAATTTGTTTCAACTTTTTCTCTTCAAGTTCTTTCCCACTTCGCAGCATGATCACACTAACATTCTCTATTGGATTCAATGCTTGGCAGGGCAATTTTCCATTCATTTGTGCTTCCAATTTCCCCACACTTGAAGCTACTTGCCCCATTTGCTTCTCCAAGTTATGAATACTTCACCTTGTTTCCTGTTGAAAAGACAACATTTTGTTGTAATGTCATAGTGTTATTAGAAGCCAAAGTTTTCATCATCTCACGAAGATCATCACTGGATGACGACCCCATAACATTGAAGTTTGTGAATGGAGGGGGTTGTCTTGCTTGATAATTCTGTTGGGGTTGGAACTATCGGCCTTGATTGCCTTGTTGGGGTGGGTTCCCATAACATAAGTTTGGATGATCTCTCCATTCGGGATTGTACGTGTTGGAAAAGGGATCATATTTACACTGGGACTGTCCGTTGAATCCTCCATCAACTGCATGAACCTGTTCAATGTAATCTTCTTGCATTGTTGAGCACATATCAGAGGTATGTCCTTGTAAGGAACATATGCTACAACTTTCACCTACTGTACATTTCCACAAGCCAAAGAACGCACAAGAGAAGTAAGATCATTAAGTTTATTTTCAAGGTTAGAAATACTTACCTCATTTACTCGTTTGTTTGCGAAGTCTCCACGCGTGCCAAAAATTTAAGCGCGATCCAATGGTCTAATCTAAAGTTATGGTCATTTTGATCCATTACTCACGTCTGGCTAACCAAATCTTCACGTTGCCGGGTAGCGATTACATAGAAACCGCATGGAAAACGGCCTTCGAAAACTCGTGCAAAAGTTTAAAGGCGATCTAACGGTCGAATTGCAAGTCACGATCATTTTGACCTGTTACTCAAGTCTGGCCAACCAGACCTCCTTGTCACCGTGTTGTGATTCCATAGCAACCCCAAGGAAAATGGCTTACGAAAAATCAAGCAAAAATTTAAACGCGATCCAACGGTCGGATCAAAAGTTATAGCAATTTTGACCCGTCACTCAAGTCTGGCTGACCATACCTCCACATTGCCGAGTAGCGATTACACAGAAACCATATGAAAACAACCTTCGGAAACTCGTGTAAAAATTTATGGGCGATCCATTGGTCTGATCGAAAGTGATTGCCATTTTGACCCGTCACTCAAGTCTGGCCAAGGAGACCTCTTCGTCGTCGAGTAGCGATTCCATAGCAACAGTAAGGAAATCGGCCTCCGAAAACACGTGTAAAAATTTGAGCACGATCCAACGATGGGATCAAAACTTAAAGCTATTTTAACTCCTTACTCAAGTCTAGGCGACCAGACCTCCTCGTCATCGAGTTGGGATTCCATATCAACCAAAAGGAAAACAGCTTAAGGAAACTCGTGCAAAAAATTTAAGCGCGATCCAATGGTATGCTCGAAAGTTATGGCCATTTTGATCCGTGACTCAAGCATGGCTGACAATACCTCCACGTCGCTGAGTAGCGATTACATAGAAACCCTATGAAAACGGCCTACGAAAACTCGTGCAAAAATTTAAGGGCGATCCAACGGTTGAATCGAAAGTCATGGCCATTTTGACTCGTTACTCAAGTCTGGCCGACCAGACCTCCTCGTCAACATGTTGTGATTCCATAGTAACCCCAAGGAAAATGGCTCCCGGAAAATCAGGTAAAAATTTAAACGCGATCCAACGGTCGGATCGAAAGTTATAGCCATTTTGACTCGTCACTCAATTTGGCCGACGAGACCTCCTCATCATCGAGTAGGGATTCCATAACAACCCTAAGGAAAACAGCCTATGAAAACTCGTGCAAAAATTTGAGCGCGATCCATTGGTCTGATCGAAAGTGATTGCTATTTTGACAGTTACTCAAGTCTAGCCGACGAGACCTCCTCATCGTCGAGTAGCGATTCCATAGCAACACTAAGGAAATCGGCCTCCGGAAACGCGTGCAAACATTTGAGTGCGATCCAACGGTCGTATTAAAACTTAAGGCTATTTGAACCCTTTACTCAAGTTTGGGCGACCAGACCTCCTCGTCACCGAGTTGGGATTCCATATTTACCTAAAGGTTAGCTTAAGGAAACTCGTGCAAAAAATTTAAGTGCAATCCAATGGTCTGCTCGAAAGTTATGGCCATTTTAACTTGTTACAAAAGTCTGGCTGACCATTCCTCCACATCGCCAAGTAGCGATTACATAGAAACCATATGAAAACAACCTCCAGAAACTCGTGCAAAAATTTGAAGGCGATCCATTGGTCTGATCGAAAGTGATTGCCATTTTGACCCATCACTCAAGTCTGGCCGAGGAGACCTCCTCGTCGTCGAGTAGCGATTCCATAGTAACAATAAGGAAATCGGCCTCCGGAAACGCGTGTAAAAATTTGAGCACGATCCAATGGTCGGATCAGAACTTAAGGCTATTTTAACCCCTTACTCAAGTCTGGGCAACCAGACCTCCTTGTCACTGAGTTGGGATTCCATATCAACCCAAAGGAAAATAGCTTAAGGAAACTCGTGCAAAAAATTTAAGCGCGATCCAATGGTCTGCTCGAATGTTATGGCCATTTTGATCCGTGACTTAAACATGGCTGACCATACCTCCACGTCGCCTAGTAGCGATTACTTAGAAATCCTATGAAAACGGCATCTGAAAACTCGTGCAAAAATTTAAGGGCGATCTAACGGTCGAATCGAAAGTCATAGCCATTTTAACTCGTTACTTAAGTCTGGCCAACCAGACCTCCTTGTCACGGCGTTGTGATTCCATAGCAACCCAAAGGAAAATGGTTTTCGGAAAATCATGCAAAAATTTAAACGCGATCCAACGGTCGGATCGAAAGTTCTTGCCATTTTGACCCGTCACTCAAGTCTTGCCGACAAGACCTCCTCGTCATCGAGTAGGGATTCCATATCAACACTAAGGAAAACGGCCTACGGAAACTCGTGCAAAAAATTGAGTGTGATCCATTGATCTGATCGAAAGTGATTGCCATTTTGACCCGTCACTCAAGTCTGGCCGACGAGACCTCCTCGTTGTCGAGTAACGATTCCATAGCAACACTAAGGAAATCGGCCTCCGGAAACGCATGTAAAAATTTGAGCGCGATCCAACGGTCGTATCAAAACTTAAGGCTATTTTAACCCCTTACTCAAGTCTGGGCGACCAGACCTCCTCATCACTGAGTTGGGATTCCATATTTACCTAAAGGAAAACAGCTTAAGGAAACTCGTGCAAAAAATTTAAACGCGATCCAATGGTCTGCTCAAAAATTATAGCCATTTTAACCCGTTACAAAAGTCTAGCTGACCATACCTCCACATCGCCGAGTAGCGATTACATAGAAACCATATGAAAACAACCTCCAGAAACTCATGCAAAAATTTAAGTGCGATCCAACGGTCAAATCGAAAGTCATGGCCATTTTGACCGGTTAGTCACATTTGGCCGACCAGACCTCCTCATCACCGTGTTGTGATTCCATAGCAACCCAAAGGAAAATGGCTTCCAGAAAATCATGCGAAAATTTAAACGCGATCCAACGGTCGGATCAAAAGTTATGTTATTTTAACCCCTTACTCAAGTCTGGGCGACTAGACCTCTTCGTCACCGAGTTAGGATTCCATATCAACCCTAAGGTAAACGGCCTCCGGAAACTCGTGTAAAAATTTGAACGCGATCCATTGGTCTGATCGAAAATGATTGCCATTTTGACCCGTTACTCAAGTCTGGCTGACCATACCTCCACGCCACCGAGTAGCGATTACATAGAAACCCCATGAAAACAACCTCTGGAAACTCGTGCAAAAATTTAAGGGCGATCCAACGGTTGAATCGAAAGTCATGGCCAATTTGACCCGTTACTCAAGTCTGGCCGAGCAGACCTCCTCGTCACCGTGTTGCGATTCCATTGCAACCCTAAGGAAAATGGCTACCAGAACATCGGGCAAAAATTTAAATGCAATCCAACTGTCGGATTGAAAGTTCTTGCCATTTTGACCCGTCACTCAAGTCTGGCCGACGAGACGTCCTTGTCATCGAATTGGGATTCTATATCAACATTAAGGAAAACAGCCTCTAGAAACTCGTGCAAAAATTTGACCTCGATCCATTAGTCTGATCAAAAGTTATGGCCATTATGACCTGTTACTCAAGTCTGGTCAACCAGACCTCCTCGTCGACGAGTAGCGATTCCATAGCAACACTGAGGAAATTGGCCTCCATAAACGCGTGTAAAAATTTGAGCGTCATCCAACGGCCGGATCAAAACTTAAGGCTATTTTAACCCCTTACTCAAGTCTGGGCGACCAGACCTCCTCGTCACCAAGTTGGGATTCCATATTAACCCAAAGGAAAACAGTTTAAGGAAACTCATGCAAAATATTTAAGCGCGATCCAATGATCTGCTCGAAAGTTATGGCCATTTTGACTCATTACTCATTTCTGGTTGACCATACCTCCACGTCACCGAGTAGCAATTACATTGAAACCCCATGAAAACAACCTCCGGAAACTCATGCAAAAATTTAAGGGAGATCTAACGATCGAATCGAAAGTCATGGCCATTTTGACCCGTTAGTCACTTCTGGCCGACCAGACCTCCTCGTCACCCCAAGGAAAATGGCTTTCGGAAAATTAGGCATGAATTTAAATGCGATCCAATGGTCGGATCAAAAGTTCTTGCCATTTTGACCCGTCACTCAAGTCTGGACGACGAGACCTCCTCGTCATCGAGTTGGGATTCCATATCAACCTTAAGGAAAACGGCCTCCAGAAACTCGTGCAAAAATTTGAGCTCGATCCATTGGTCTAATCGAAAGTTATGGTCATTTTGACCCGTTACTCAAGTCTGGCCGACGAGACCTTGTCGTCGACGAGTAGCGATTGCGTAGCAACCTAAAGGCAATTGGCCTCCAAAAACGCATGCAAAAATTTAAGCGCGATCTAACGGTCGGATCAAAACTTAAGACTATTTTAAACCCTTACTCAAGTCTGGGCGACCAGACCTCCTCGTCACCGAGTTGCGATTCCATATCAACCTAAAACGGCTTAAGGAAACTCGTGCAAAAAATTTAAACGCGATCCAATGGTCTGCTCGAAAGTTATTGCCATTTTGATCCGTTACTCAAGTATGGCCGACCATATCTCAAGTCACCGAGTAACGATTACATAGAAACTTCATAAAAACAGCCTCCGAAAACTCGTGTAAAAATTTGAGGGCAATCCAACAATCGAATCGAAAGTCATGGCCATTTTTATCTGTTACTCAAGTCTGGCCGACCAGACCTCCTCGGCGCCGTGTTGCGGTTCTAGAGCAACCCCCAGGAAAATGGCTTACAGAAAATCTTGCAAAAATTTGAGCGCGATCCAACTGTCATATCAAAAGTTATGGCTATTTTAACCCTTTACTCAAGTCTGGGCGACCAGACCTCCTTGTTGCCAAGTTGGGATTCCATATCAACCCCAAGGAAAACTGCTGAAGGAAACTCATGCAAATATTTAAGCGCGATCCAATGGTATGATCTAAAGTTATGGCATTTTGATCCGTTACTCGAGTATGGCTGACCATACCCCCACGTGCATTTTGATCCGAGTAGCGACTACATAGAAACCCAATGGAAAACGGCCTCCTGAAACTCGTGCAAAAATTTATGGGCGATCCAACGATCGAATCAAAGTCACGACCATTTTGACTCATTACTCATGTCTGGACGACCAGACCTCCTCATCACCGTGTTTCGATTCCATAGCAACCCCAAGGAAAATGGCTTCCGGAAAATCAAAAACTTAAACGCGATCTAACGATCGGATCGAAAGTTCTTGCCATTTTGACCTCCTCGTCATCGAGTTGGGATTCCATATCAACCCTAAGGAAATCAGCCTATGGAAATGCGTGTAAAAATTTGAGCGCGATCCAACACTCGGATCAAAACTTAAGGCTATTTTAACCCCTTACGTAAGTCTGGGCGACCAGACCTCATCGTCATCGAGTTGGGATTCCATATCAACCCCAAGGAAAACAGTTTAAGGAAATTCATGCAAAACATTTAAGCGTTATTCAATTTCTGATCGAAAGTTTTGACCATTTTGACTCGTTACTCAAGTCTAGAGGACAAGACCTCTACGTCACCGAGTAGCGATTATATAGAAACCCCAAGGAAAATGACCTCCGGAAACTCATGCAAAAATTTGAGGGCGATCCAACGGCCAAATCAAAAGTTATAGCCATTTTGACACATTACGCAAGTCTAGCTGACCAGACCTCCTCGTCTATGAGTATTGATTCCATATCAACCCTAAGGAAAAGAGCTTCAGGAAACTAGTGCAAAAGTTTTGGCCATTTTGACTCGTTACTCACGTCTAGCTGACCAGATCTCCACATCGTCGAGTAGCGATTACATAGAAACCCCATGAAAAATGGCCTCCGGAAACTCGTGCAAAAATTTAAGGGCGATCCATTTGTCTAATCGAAAGTTATGACCATTTTGACTTGTTACTCAAGTCTAGCCGACGAGACCTCCTCGTCGTCGAGTAGTGATTCAATAGCACCCCTAAAGAAATTGGTCTCTGAAAATACGTGCAAAAATTTAAGCGCGATCCAATGGTCGGATCAAAACTTAAGGCTATTTTTAATTCTAGTGCCTTGACTTTTCTAGCTAAATATGCAAACTTGGCTTGAAGGTTATGATCTTTCCTAAGGTTGTACGTACCTCCACTAGTTGTATGAGGTTGAGTTTTACTTGGTGCCTCATAAGTGTCTGTAGTATTCCAATTTTGAGTATTTTGAGCTAGCAAGTCTAGGTACTACATTGCTTCATTAGGGTCTTTATCTTCAAAATTTTCATTGCACATCAATTCAACCATCCGCCTATCTCTAGGTGTTAACCCTTCATAAAAATATGGAACCAATCTCCATATTTCAAAACCTTGATGAGGGCAAGTATTAAGCAAGTCTCGATACCTATCCCAACATTGGTAAAATGTTTCTCCTGGTTTTTGAGTGAAAGTGATGATTTGTCTTTTGAAAGAGTTTGTTCTATGAGGCGGAAAAAATTTCTTTAAAAATTGTTTTTGCATTTCATCCCAAACACAAATGGGCGACAAGACCTCCTTGTCATCGAGTTGCGATTCCATATCAACCCCAAGGAAAACAGCTTCAGGAAACTCTTGCAAAATTTAAGCATAATCAAATGGTTTGATCTGAAGTTATGGCCATTTTGACCCGTTACTCAAGTTTGGCTGACTAGACCTCCATATTGCCGAGTAGTGATTACATAGAAACCCCATGAAAACAGCCTTCGGAAACACATGCAAAAATTTAAGGGCAATCCAACGGTCAAATCGAAAGTTACGGCCATTTTAACCAGTTACTCAAGTTTGGCCGACAAGACCTCCTCGTCATCGAGTTGCGATTCCATAGCAGCCCCAAGAAAAATGGCTTCAGAAAAATCAGGCAAAAATTTAAGCCCAATCCAACAGTCGGATCGAAAGTGCTTGCCATTTTAACTTGTCACTCAAGTCTGGCCAATGACACCTCCTCATCATCGAGTTGGGATTCCATATCAACCTTAAGGAAAATGACTTCTAGAAACTCGTGCAAAAATTTGAGCGCCATCCATTAGTCTGATCGAAAGTTATGGCCACTTTGACCCGTTACTCAAACTTTAAGGAAAATAGCCTCTAGGAACTCGTGCAAAAATTTGATCGCCATCCATTGGTCTGATCAAAAGTTATGGCCATTTTGACCCGTTACTCAAGTCTTGTCGATGAGACTACTCGTCACCAAGTTACGATTCCATAGCAACCCTAAGAAAAAATTTAAGCGCGATCCAACGGTCGGATAAAAAATTATTGTTATTTTAATCCCTTACTCAAGTCTGGGCGACCAAACCTCCTCGTCACTGAGTTGGGATTCCATATCAACCCCAAGGAAAACAACTTCAAGAAACTCGTGCAAAAATATAAACGCGATCCAATGGTCCGATTTAAAGTTATGGCCATTTTGATCCGTTACTCAAGTCAGGCTGACCATACCTCCAAGTCTTTGAGTAGCGATTACATAGAAACCCCATGAAAATGGAATCCCAAATTGTGCAAATATTTAAGGGCGATCCAACAGTTGCATCGAAAGTTATGGCCATTTTGACCTGTTACTTAAGTCTGGCGACCACACCTCCTCTACACTGAGTTGCGATTCCATAGCAAGTCCAAGGAAAATGGCTTCAGGAAAATCGAGCAAAAATTTAAGCGCGATCCAACGATCGGACGAAAGTTGCCATTTTCACCCGTCACTCAAGTCTGGCCGATGAGACCTCCTCGTCATGGAGTTGGGATTCCATATCAACCGTAAGGAAAACAGCCTCCGAAAACGCGTGCAAAAATTTGATCGCGATCCGACGGTCGGATTAAAAGTTATGGTCGTTTTGACCTGATACTCAAGTCTGGCTGACAAGACCTCCTTATCGCCGAGTAGCTATTCCATAGCAACCCTATCGAAATCAGTCTCCAAAAACACGTGCAAAAATTTAAGAGTGATCCAATGGTCGGATCAAATCTTATGGCTATTTTAACCCCTCACTTAAGTCTGGGCCACCAGACCTCCTCGTTACCAAGTTGGGATTCAACATCAACCCCAAGGAAAATAGCTTCAGGAAACTCGTGCAAAAAATTTAAGCGCGATACAATGATCTGATCGAAAATTATGGCCATTTTGACACGTTACTCAAGTCTGGCGGACCAGACCTCCACATCACTGAGTAGCAATTACATAGAAACCTCAAGGAAAACGGCCTCCGAAAACTCGTACGAAACTTTGAGGGTGATCCAACGGTCAGATCGAAAGTTATGGCCTTTTTGACTTGTTACTCAAGTCTGGCCGACCAGACCTCCTCGTCACCGAGTTGCGATTCCTTAGCAACCCCAAGGAAAATGGCTTTCAAAAACTTGCACAAAAATTTAAGTGTGATCCAACGGTCAGATCAAAGGTTTTGGCTATTTTAACTCGTTACTCAAGTCTGGCCGACCAGACCTCCTCGTCACTGAGTTGTGATTCAGATAGCGACCCCAAGGACAACAGCTTCAGGGAACTCGTGAAAAAATTTGAGCGCGATCCAACGGTCGGATCTAAATCTATCCCAATTTGTGTCGTTACTCTATTTTAGCCAACAAGACCTCCTCGTCATTGAGTTTTGATTCCATAGCAACCCCAAGGAAATTGGCTTCAAGAAACTCGTGCAAAAATTTGAGTGCGATCCAACCGTCAGATCAAAAGTTATAGCCATTTTGACCCGTTACTCAAGTCTGGCTGACTAACCTCCTTGTCACCGAGTTGCGATTCTATAGCAACCCCAAGGAAAACATCCTCTGAAAACTCGTGAAATAATTTGAGCGCGATACAACGGTCGGATCAAAAGTTATTGCCATTTTGACTCGTTACTAAAGTCTGGCCGACCAGACCTCCACATCACTGAGTTGTGATTCCATATCAACCCCAAGAAAAACAGCTTCTAATGGTCTGATCGAAAGTTATGGTCATTTGACCCGTTACTCAAGTTTGGCTGACTAAACCTCCACGTCACCGAGTAGCGATTACGTAGAAGCCCAGGGAAAACGACCTCCGAAAACGCGTGCAAAAATTTGAGCACGATCCAATGGTCAGATCAAAAGTTATGGCCATTTTAACCCCTTATTCAAGTCTGGGCGACCAGACCTCCTCGTGACTGAGTTGGGATTCCATATCAACCCCTAGAAAAAAAGCTTTAGGAAACTCGTGCAAAAATTTAAGCGCGATCCAAGGGTTTGATCGAAAGTTATGGCCATTTTGAGTCGTTACTCACGTCTGGCTGACCAGATCTCCACGACGTCGAGTAGAGATTACATAGAAACCACAAGGAAAACGGCCTCCGAAAACTCGTGCAAATATTTGAGGGTGATTCAACGATTGGATCGAAAGTTATACCCATTTTGACTTGTTACGTAGGTCTCGTGGACCACACCTCCTCGTCAATGAGTAGCGATTCCCTCGCAACCCAAGGGAAAAGGCCCTCCCGAAATGCGTGCAAAATTTTAAAAGCGATCTAACGGTCGGATCGAAAGTTATGCCAATTTTAACCTGTTAGTCAAGTCTGACTGACCAGACTTCCTCGTCACCGAGTTGCGATTCCATAACAACCCTAAGGAAAATGGCTTCAGGAAACTCGTGTAAAAATTTAAGAGCGATCCAATGGTCTGATCGAAAGTTATGCCAATTTTGACCCGTTGCTCACTTCTGGCTAATCAAATCCACACGTTGCTGAGTAGTGATTACATAGAAACCCCAAGGAAAACGGCCTCCGGAACCCCGTGCAAAAATTTTAAGGGCGATTCAACGGTCGGATCGAAAGTTATGGCCATTTGAACCCCTTACTCAAGTTTGGGCGACCAGAACTCCTCGTCACTGAGTTGCGATTCCATAACAACCCCAAGGAAAACTCGTGCAAAAATTTAAGCGCGATCCAATGGTCTGATCAAAAGTTATGGCCATTTTGACCTGTTACTCACGTCTGGTTGATCAGATCTCCAATCACCGAGTAGCAATTACATAGAAACCTCAAGGAAAATGACCTCCGGAAACACTTGCAAAAATTTCCAGGGCGATCCAATGATCGAATCGAAAGTTATGGCCATTTTGACCCGTTACGCAAGTTTGGCGGACCAGACCTCCTCGTCATTGAGTAGCGATTCCATAGCAACCCAAAGGATTACGGCCTCTAGAAACTGGTGCAAAAATTTGAACGCGATCCAACAGTCAAATTGCAAGTTATGGCCATTGTGATGCGTTACTGAAGTCTGGCCGACCAGGCCTCATCGTCACCGAGTTACTATTGCATAGCAACCCCAAGGAAAATGGCTTCCGGAAACTCGTGCAAAAATTTAAGCGTGATCCAAAAGTCGGATTGAAAGTTATGACAATTTTGACCCGTTACTAGAGTCTGGCCGACGAGACCTCTTTGTCGCCCAATTGGGATTCCATATCAACCCCAAGGAAAAAATGTTCAGAAATTCAGGCAAACATTTTGAGCCGTTACTCAAGTCTGGCTGACCAGACCTCCTTGACACCGAGTAGCGATTACATACAAACCGCAAGGAAAACGGCCTCTGGAAACTCATGCAAAAATTTTGAGAAAGATCCAATGGTCGGATCAAAGGTTATAGCTATTTTAACCCCTTACTCAAGTCTGGGCGACCAGACATCCTCCAAACTGAGTTAGGATTCCATACCAACCCCAAGGAAAAAAGCTTCAGAAAACCCGTGCAAAAATTTAAGCGTGATCCAATGGTCTGATTGAAATTTATGGCTATTTTAACCCCTTACTTAAGTCTGGGCGACCAGACCTCCTCATCACCGAGTTAGGATTCCATACCAACCCCAAGGAAAAAAGCTTCAGGAAACTCGTGCACATATTTAAGCGTGATCCAATGGTCTGATCGAAAGTTATGGCCATTGTAACCCATTACTCAAGTCTGGCCGATGAGACCTCCTCATCGCCAAGTAGCGATTCCATAGCAACCCTAAGAAAAGCAGCCTCCGGAAACGCGTGCAAAAATTTGAGCGCGATCCAACAGTCGGATCAAAAGTTATGGCTATTTTAACCCGTTACACAAGTCTGGGCGACTAAACCTCCTCGTTACCGAGTTGGGATTTCATATCAACCCCAAGGAAAACAGCCTGTAGAAACTCGTGCAAAAATTTAAGCACGATCCAATGGTCTGATCGAAAGTTATGGCCCTTTTGACCCGTCACTCAAGTCTGGCCGACGAGACCTCCTCTTCATCGACTAGGGATTCCATATCAACCCTAAAGAACATGGCCTCCGGAAACTCGAGCAAAACTTTGAGCGCGATCTATTGGTTTCATCGAAAGGATTGCCATTTTGACTCGTTACTCAACTCGAGCAAAATCGAGTTGGGATTCCATATCAACCCAAAGGAAAACAACTTAAGGAAACTGGTGCAAACAATTTAAGCGCGATAGAATGGTCTGCTCGAAAATTATGGCCATTTTAACCCGTTACAAAAGTCTGGCTGACCATACCTCCACATCGCTGAGTAGCGATTCCATAGAAACCATATGAAAACAACCTCCGAAAACTCATGCAAAAATTTGAGGGCAATCCAACGGTTGAATCAAAAGTCATGGCCATTTTGACCCGTGAGTCACGTCTAGCCGACCATACCTCTTCGTCACCGTGTTGCGATTCCATAGCAACCCCAAGGAAAATGGCTTCCGGAAAATCATGCAAAAATTTAAACGCGATCCAACAGTCGGATAAAAAATTATGGCTATTTTAACCCCTTACTCAAGTTTAGGCTACCAGACCTCCTCGTCCCCGAGTTAGGATTCCATATCAACCCTAAGGAAAATGGCCTCCGGAAACTCTCACAAAAATTTGAGTGCGATCTAATGGTTGGATCGAAAGTTATGGCTATTTTAACCCTAACAGCTTCAGGAAACTCGTGCAAACATTTAAGGGCGATCCAATGGTCGGATTGAAAGTTATGGCCATTTTGACCGTTACTCAAGTCTGGCGGACCAGACCTCCACGTCGCTGAGTAGCGATTACATAGAAATCCCAAGGAAAACGGCATCTAGAAACTCGTTCAAATTTAAGCGCGATCCGATGGTAGGATTGAAAATTATGGCCATTTTGACCCGTTACTCAAGTCTGGCCAACGAGACCTCCTCGTGCCGAGTAACGATTCCATAGCAACCCTAAGGAAAACGGTCTCCAGAAACGTGTGCAAAACTTTAAGCGCGATGTAATGGTATGATCGAAAGTTATGCCTATTTTAACCCCTTACTTAAGTCTGGGCGACCAGACCTTCTCGTCATTAAGCTAGGATTCCATATCAACCCCAAGGAAAAAAGCTTCAGGAAACTCGTGCAAATATTAAAGCACGATCCAATAGTCTGATCAAAAGTTACGGCCATTGTGACTCGTTACTCCAGTCTGGCAGACGAGACCTCATCGTCGTCGAGTAACGATTATATAGAAACCCCAAGGAAAACAGCCTCCGAAAACTCGTGCAAAAATTTGAGGGCTATCCAATGGTTGGATCGAAAGTGATGGCCATTTTGACCAGTTACGCATGTCAATGAGTAGCGATTCCCTAGCAATCCAAAGGAAACATCCTCCAGAAAATTGTTGAAAAATTTGAATGCGATCCAACGGTCGGATCGAAAGTTAAGGCCATTTTGACGCGTTACTCAAGTCTGGCCAACAAGACCT